>Ga0209042_1000249_pt1 | contig 66051 bp, 56 predicted proteins | sample SaaInlV_200m_DNA_6_FD_184649 | JGI IMG/M metagenome (GOLD analysis project Ga0209042, IMG submission 184649) | Marine microbial communities from expanding oxygen minimum zones in the Saanich Inlet - SI037_S2LV_200m_DNA (SPAdes) (version 2) | ecosystem: Environmental > Aquatic > Marine >... | reverse complement strand
TTTAACTTGATAATACAAAGATAAAACACTGCTACATAAATCGTTTTTTTAGCTAAAAAAAACAGCCTCCTTTTTGTCCACTTGAAAAATATCAAGGTCAAACAGCCTCCTTTTTGTCTATTACACCCTAATTTCTAAAGATGAAATTGGAAACCTATGAAATATAAGCTCATAGGTTTTTTCATTTTAAAAAATTGTCTTCTTCAAAAACGCAACCTCAAAACATGAAAATTCATCTTTGAATTTTAAATTTGGAACATCAAATCAAATTGAAATTCATGAAAAAAATAGCCCTCTTAATTACACTTTCCTACATAATTATAAACTCTTCCTTTTCTCAAGAAAAGATTTATATGCCTTATGTCGAAATCATTAATCTTCATAAGGATTACCAATACACGGTAGCTAAACTATTTAAAACCTATGTTAATACTTATGGTAAATACGAAATTATTTTACCAGAAAAAATAGATTCATCAATATTTAAGGAGAGTTTTGAAGAATCTCAGCAAAATGCAAAATATCAGAATGCAGCATTTTTCATCATTGCCGAACTCAATCGAATTGGAGAAACAGTAATTATCTCATTTGCAATGTATAATGTGCAATATGGAACACAAGTTTGGAGTAGTTTCTTGAAAGCAAATTCGCCAGACGATCTTGATCCTGTAATTCAAAAATTTGCCAAAAACATTGGTTCCGAATCAAATCATAGAGATGAGGGCAATATTTACAGTGTTTCCGATTACGATTCTCAAGAGTTGAAAAAAATTCAAGCAAATTATTCTTTTGGTTTATCGCTTGGTGGGAGTGTGCCATTTGTAGATGTAAATGACAATACTGGTGCTGGCTTTGGTCTATTGGCTTCTTACGACAACAGAGATATTATTTTCGATATTTCGGGAAGCGTATATTTTAGTGCCATAGATATATATTACTTGAAAATTAGTGCAAAATATCCATTTTTCGCTAAAGCAAATACACCATATATTGGTGGAGGGCTCGGATTTGCGGGTATAACTAATACAAGAAAATATGAGGATATTAGCTACGATTATTCTTATCAATCAAAATATTCGAAAACCGGTGGAGGACTAATGCTTTTTACAGGGGCTGGATATATTTTTAAACGAAATTCGAATGTGCAGCTACAGCTTGGAGGAAACTTGTTTTACTTAATTTTTGATGTGGACAATATTTCACAAATGTCTTCAAATAATAATCAACCGGAAATTCCTGATTTAAACCATCCTTTTGGTATTTTATTTAATATTTCATTGATGTACAGCTTTTGATTTAAACGACAGAATATGAAATCGATATTATACAAGATAGTTTACTTTTTCACAATAGCAGTTTTATTTTCGAGCTGTGGAACAACCAAAATTATTGCTGACAACAATGAGGTTGATATTTATATTGATGGTTCAAAAAAAGGAAAAGGAAGCGTTGAGATACGCAGAATGGGAGTTCCCAAAAAAATTGATGTTGTAGCAAAATTTAGAACTAAAGAAGTTGGAACTTTGCAGTTGAAACGCAAGTTCGACTTTGTAACTTTCCTTACAGGATATTTTTCTTACGGAATGGGTTTTATTTTTGGTTGGCGATTTCCTGAAATGGTTACAATTCCAACAAAATCAATTGATGAAACAAAAAAAACTAAGAGTATTTGGGATGAACCTCCCGGAAGCGGAAATTGGTAATTGCAGAAAAATTCCTTACTTTTTCTTTCCTACTGCTTTATTATGTTTTTTAATATAATTTTCCAATGCACCCGTCATTGAAGGAGATTGCGGATTTGGTGCTTGAATATCTAACCTTAAACCATTTGTTTTAACGGCTTTAGCCGTTGTTGGACCAAAAGCAGCAATCTTGGTTTCGCTTTGAACAAAATCCGTAAAATTCTGGAACAATGATGCAATTCCCGAAGGGCTATAAAATACTAAGATATCGTAATAAACATCCTTTAAATCAGACAAATCGCTAATTACTGTTTTATATAAAATTGCTTTTGTGAATTTGAATTTTTTCTTTTTTAGCTTATCAGGAATTTCTTGCTTGTGAATATCAGATAATGGAACTAAAAATTTTTCAGTTTTATATTTTGCAAGAACTTCAAGCAAATCAGAGAATTTGCTTTTGCCGTAAAATATTTTTCGTTTCCGATATACAATATATTTTTGAAGATAAAATGCAGTCGATTCAGAAATACAGAAATATTTCATATCATCGGGCACATTAATTCTCATTGCCTCACAAATTCTAAAAAAATGATCAATGGCTGTTCTACTTGTAAAAATTACAGCAGTGTGCTCAAGTATATCAATTCTGCTTTTTCTAAATTCCTTTATTGAAATTCCTTCAATATGAATAAATGGGCGGAAATCAATTTTTAGTTTCAACTTTTCGGCAAGTTCAAAATATGGAGATTTGTCCGATTCAGGTTTTGGCTGAGAAACTAATACTGTTTTTATTTTCAAAACTTAACGACTTTAAATTAATTCCAATTCGCTTATAATAAAGCATTTAAATACTTTAAAATGATAAGCAAAGGCAAAATTTCAAGGGTGCAAAGGTACAAAATCATATATGAGAAATAAAAATGTTTTTTTACAAATATTTTTAAACCTCTAAAAATATGAAGTATATAGAAAATTATCATCAAAGCTATACCTATGTAAACTAAGTATTTGGAGAACAATTCCGGCATAAATGGAATTGAAATAATTATTGGATATAAAAAAATTGCAAACGATTTATTGAAAATAAAATCGTTGAAAAGAAATTCTGAAAATTGGTTTTTAGATTTAAATAAATATCCTAAAAGCTTGTATATAAATACTTTAAAAATATCAAAAATGCTAATAATGCCGCACAATGTCAAAAACAATAAAAAATTGTTCGCAAAAGGAGAAAAATCGTAATAATTGAAAAGTAGTGTTAGAAATAATCCGAAATTAATTATGTAAATTAAATATAAAACGCTTGATATTTTTGTCGTCAAACTGCTTTTTTCATGATACAATTTGTAGGCCGTTTGATACTCGAAACCCGATAAAATTATCCTCGAAATGAACTTCTTATAAAAAACCTTTATCCAGGCTAAAACAACAAACGAAACTAAAATTACCCCAATTATCCAGTCGTTTGAAGATTCGAAATCTTGCTTCTTGAAAAGTTTTGATAGTAAATTTTGGGAATCTATAGGAATTTCAGAATTGCTCTCAGTCCGATTTTTAAGCATTGAAACTGAATCTTCAGGAACTTGATCTGATAAATCCAAAGTTTGATTTTTCTGAGTAAAAGAATCAAAATTTTGAATAGAGTAAAAATCTTGGAATGAGTATGTTTTCTGATTTATAGTTTCCAATTCTTCAGGCTGAATTGATTTCTCCGATACAGGAAATTGAGTTTGAGACTTAGAATTATTACCATTTTTGAAACTATCTAAAACAAGGTCAGGTGCAATGGAATCTACTTCCAAAATAGTTTCTGCCTCAAAAATATTACCGCTAAAATCAAATACACCTGAATCAATTCGCATGAAATTGCTGGAATTAGTATCTTGTTGTTGTAGCATTTTGAAACTGATAATTTTTGGAAGTATGTATATTTTAATAAATGAATTGAAGTATTTATTTATGTACTAACAATTTATACCCTTCTCCATGAATATTAATAATTTCAATTGAAGGATCTTGCTTCAAATGCTTTCGCAGTTTGGTGATATATACATCCATACTTCTGGCATTAAAATATGTATCATCTTTCCATATTGTTTGCAAAGCATAATTTCTTTCAAGAATCTCATTAGTTTTGCTACACAGCAATTTAAGCAGTCCGGATTCTTTAGTGGTGAGTTTGCTTGTTTCGCCATCTATCGTCAATTGTCGAATATTTGAGTCGAAAGTGAATTTCCCAATCTGAAAAACATTATTATTCGATTCAGGTTCCGATTTTTCAACTCTCTTCAGAAGTGCCTGAATTCTAACTAAAAGTTCTTCCATATTGAAAGGTTTTTTAATATAATCGTCTGCTCCCACACTAAAACCTTTTAAGACATCCTCTTTAAGAGATTTCGCTGTTAAAAAAATTATAGGAATTTGACTATTTACCGAACGAATGTCATTTGATAGACTATATCCGTCTTTCTTTGGCATCATCACGTCAAGTACGCAAATATCGTAGTGATTTTTCATAAAGGCTTTATATCCTTTTTCTCCATCGGTAAAAAGTTCTGTTAGGAATCCTTTGGCTTTCAAATAATCACATAACAGAGAACCCAAATTTTCATCGTCTTCAACTAATAAAACCCTAATGTTTTCTCTCATCACTGCATTTTTTTGTACAAAATTAAAAATTTCAAAATTACTCAATTTGAAACAAATAGTTAAAACTTTTATTTCCGGCATTTCAAATTATATATTCATTAAAACATTATTATCAAACATTTTATTTTCAATTTGCTTACTTTTGCAAAAAAAGTTAAACAGTAATAATATGTACGGAAAATTTAAAAATTACCTTCAGCAAGAGCTTGAAAACATTAAGGAAGACGGCTTATATAAAAATGAAAGAATCCTGACAACTCCTCAGGGAGTTCAAATAAAAACAGTGAAAGGACTTGATGTTCTGAATTTTTGTTCAAACAATTATTTGGGACTTTCTTCGGAACCCAGAGTGATGGCTGCCGCAAATTACAACTTTTTCAAATTCGGATTTGGAATGGCCTCTGTTCGATTTATTTGCGGAACTCAAGAAGTTCATAAAGAGCTCGAAAACAAATTGACTGAATTTTTGGGCACAGAAGACACTATCCTTTATTCATCGGCATTCGATGCCAACGGTGGAGTTTTTGAACCATTATTAGACGAAAAATCTGCAATCATTTCAGACGAGCTCAACCATGCTTCAATAATTGATGGCATTCGACTTTGTAAAGCTCAACGATTCAGATACAAAAACAATGATATGTCTGATCTTGAAGCAAAACTTAAGGAGGCAAAAGATTGTCGCTTCAAAATGATAGTTACCGATGGCGTTTTTTCGATGGATGGAATTATTGCTTCTATTGACCAGATTTGCGATTTGGCAGATAAATATGAAGCTTTAGTTTTGGTTGACGATTCGCATGCAAGCGGATTTGTTGGCAAAACCGGTCGAGGAAGTGCAGAATTTTGCAATTCGATGGGACGAGTTGATATCATAACCACCACTTTTGGAAAAGCTCTTGGAGGTGCTTCAGGAGGTTGCGTTTCCGGGAAAAAGGAAATAATCGACTTTTTGCGACAACGCTCACGACCATATTTATTTTCAAACTCTTTAGCACCTGCAATTGCCGGGGCAACTGTCGAAGTTCTGAATATTCTGAACGAAACTACGGCACTGCGCGACAAACTCGCTGAAAACACAAAGCTTTTCAGACAAGGAATGGAAAATGCCGGATTCACAATTGTTCCGGGAACACATCCAATTACACCAATTTTGTTTGGGCATCTGCCAAACGATGCCAGACTTTCGCAAGAATTTGCCGACGAACTTTTAGAAGAAGGAATCTATGTAATTGGATTTTATTATCCTATAGTTCCGAAAGGAAAATCGCGAATTAGAGTTCAAATTACTGCTGCTCATTCGACAGAAAATATTGAATTTGCTATTGAAAAATTCAAAAAAGTTGGAAAAAAATTAGGAGCAATCTAATTAGTTTTGTTGATTTCGAAATCAGAATTTAGGGTTTATAAAAAAGAAGAAATTTCAAAAATTTAAAGAATTTATAAAACACACAATATGAACCCAATATATTATTATATAATTGTTGAAACTGTTAAACGCCGGCTTAAAAAACAAAAAGACAAGCTGTCGCCAAAGCAGTATCAGGAAAAAATAAATGTTGCAAAAGTCGAATTCACTCATATAATACATGATATTTTTTTTGCAGTTTTGGGTGTTCTATCTGCTGGCTTTGGGCTAAAAGGATTTTTGCTTCCAAATTTGTTTATCGATGGAGGAGTTATGGGAATTTCGCTGATAATAGCTGAATTGACTGAAATTCCATTGTCGCTACTAATTGTTGCAATTAATCTTCCTTTTTTGTTTTTGGCCTTTTCCACAATTTCTAAACAATTTGCTTTTAAGAGTATAATTGCAATTATTTTGCTTGCTCTTACAGTTCATTTTGTGCCATTTCCCATAGTAACTAATGACAAATTGTTGATTGCCGTTTTCGGTGGATTTTTTCTCGGTGCCGGAATTGGTTTGGCAATCCGTGGAGGTGCGGTTATCGATGGTACCGAAATTCTTGCGGTTTTTGTAAGCAGAAAAACATCTATGACAATCGGCGATGTTATTATGCTTTTCAATGTTGTAATTTTTGGATTTGCGGCTTATGTCTTTTCTGTTGAAATTTCATTATATGCAATGCTTACTTATCTTGCCGCATCTAAAACTGTCGATTTTGTTGTTTCCGGTATCGAAGAATTTCTTGGTGTAACAATTATTTCGGAAAAAAGCGAAGAAATTAGAGTTGCAATAATTGAAAAATTAGGAATGGGTTGCACAATTTATAATGGGAAAAGAGGAAATACCATGAATGGTGATAATTTGGAGGAAACACAGATTATTTATACCTTGATAACCAGGCTTGAAGTTGCAAAACTACAAACAGAAATCGACAAAATTGACAAAGACGCTTTTGTGGTAATGCACAGCATAAAAGATGCAAAAGGTGGGATGATTAAGAAGAAGGCTATTAAGTAGTTATGAGTTAATGAATTATGAATTATGAGTTGCTAATTACGAATTATACTTCGTTTATTAATTCAGAATAGAATATTTCCGTATTCAATGAGGTGAAAAAATGACAAATGCAAATCGAAATATAAATATAGTAGAACCAGTCTCATTTTCTGACATAAAATATTTTCTTGAGCGTTTTGAAAAACATCACAAGAGTGTCGAAAAACTCAAAATTGAGAATGACCGACAGCGCTACGGAAATTTGTTCTCAGGTTTAAATGCAATAAAATCTATCTATGTTAGGCTTTCTAAACATTTAGCTTTCGACTATAATATTTTTTCAATTCTTCGAAACCTTAAAACTAATGAAGAAATAACTCATTCGCCTTTTCTTGCAAATTTGTTGGATATAAACGGTTCTCATTGTCAGGGCGATTTGTTTTTTCGGAATTTCATTTCACAACTTTTTGAAAAAGAAAATGATTGCAAAAAAATTCTTAAAGAAATTGACAAGGATTATTTTTTTGTAAATAGTGGTTCTAAGAAAACAGGCAATTTTTATAAAATAATAAATTTTTGATGAGATTTCTATTTTCTTTCATGCAGTAAATGCTTTTGTATTAAACAAATGAAAAAAATAGAAATATCGCAAAAAGAGATGTTTTTAATTTTGAACTGTTTTCTTAGAGGCACTAAATACAGAAAAAACAACTGCTTTTGGCAGATTAGATATTTTGATTGAACACTATGGAGCGGAAAATCCATTTTTAATATGTATAGAAAACAAAATTGATGCGGAAGACCAACCACGACAACTCGAACGATATTACGATTATTTGAAAACTAAAAATGACAACACTAAAATCTTACTCATTTATTTAACAAAAGATGGCAAAAAACCATCAGAAATTTCAATTGAGAATGAAATATTTAAGCAACTTGATGAAGACGGAACACTGAAATTGATGAGCTATCGAAATCATATTCGTGAAATGCTAATTAATTCATTACCTTTAATTAAGCCTGAAAAAGTGAAAGTGGCTGTAAACCAGTATCTTGAAATTATTGAAACATTCTAAAAAAGAAAACAAATGAGCGAATACAAAGAAGCAATATTCAATTTTATTACAAAAAGTGAAAATTTCAAAGCTGCTTTTGAGGTTTCTGAACAAATGGAGGAGATAAAAAAGAAGCTTATTACTGATTTTTGGAAAGCAGTAAAGATTAAGATTGAAAGCAAAATCGAAGAAAAAAAACTCGAATGGACAATTCGATTAGATGATGTATTTGACACCTATTCAAAACTTCATATTTTCACTTCTGGTTCTTATGACATTTCAGCAAGCTATGAAGGATTATCTAAGAATCTTCTTTTTGGTATTTGGATACATACACAAAACGGTAATTTTGACCAAAAAGATATAGATGAGAATATTAAAAAGAAGAATTTATTTATGGATAAGAATCTGAATAGTAAGCATTGGATATGCTGGGAAAACTATCAAGATCATTTCAACAAAATTGAAACTTTAATGAAAATTCTAATAGATATAAGAGAAAAATTTGCAGATGAAATTGCAACTCATCTTTTTAAATTTGCAGAGGAAAATAAAGTCCACATTGACGAATTTTGCAAAATGAGAATACAGTAAATCAAAATATTATGAAAGTAGTAGAAACAACGGGAATTATTGATAATAATAATATCTTGAAAATTGACAAAACTATTAATAAGCAATTTCTTAAGAAAAGCGTGCGAGTATTAATTTTACTTCCCGAAGAGAATGATAAATCTGATGAAATTGATGAAAAATTATGGTTAAAATCAATCTCAAATAATTCTGCATTTAGCTTTTTAAATGCACCGGAAGAAGATATCTATTCACTTTCAGACGGAAAATCTTTTGGCCATGAAGTATAAAATAGTGTTAGTTCCGTTTCCATTTGATAATTTTTCAGATTTGAAAGTTAGACCTGCAATTTGTTTAACAGATAAAATAGATAAATATAATCATGTCGTAATAGCTTTTATTACAAGCCAAATTTCTAAAACAACAGGAAAAACGGATATAAGAATAACAAATATTAAAAATACGGGCTTAAAGACAAATTCCACAATAAAGCTTCACCGCATTGTTACGATACCAACAAACCTGATAAAAAGAGAATTAGGGAAATTGCCAGATTCTTATCATAAAATAATGACTGACAAACTAAAAATACTATTTGAAATTGATTGAAAATAATCAAAAATCAATAAATAATCAAAAATTAATAAATGCAAATATTCAATACATTAACACGAAAAAAAGAAGATTTTAAATCAATAATTGATGGATTTGTTGGGATGTATGTTTGCGGACCAACAGTTTATGGCGATGCACATTTGGGACATGCACGGCCTGCCATAACTTTCGACATACTATTCAGATATTTAAAACATCTTGGCTATAAAGTTCGCTATATCAGAAACATAACAGATGTTGGCCATCTCGAAAACGATGCCGACGAAGGAGAAGATAAAATTGCAAAAAAAGCAAGGCTCGAACAAATTGAACCTATGGAAGTAGTTCAGTATTTTTCTGATAGATATCACGAAAATATGGAGCAACTTAATGTGCTGAAACCGAGTATTGAACCTCGCGCCTCAGGGCATATTCTCGAACAACAAGAAATGATTTCGAAAATTCTGGAAAATGGATATGCCTACGAAAAAAATGGTTCTGTGTATTTCGATGTTGAAAAATATAATCAGGACTTCGATTACGGAAAACTTTCGGGCAGAGTTTTAGACGACCTAAAAACAAATACACGCCAGTTAGACGGACAAGACGAGAAAAAAAATCCATTCGATTTTGCCCTTTGGAAAAAAGCAGCACCGGAACATATTATGAGATGGAATTCTCAATGGAGCGAAGGTTTTCCGGGTTGGCATCTCGAATGTTCGGTTATGAGCACTAAATATCTTGGCGAAAAATTCGATATTCACGGAGGTGGATTAGACCTGCTGTTTCCGCATCACGAATGCGAAATTGCACAATCGAAAGCTGCAAATAATTACGATTCGGTTAAATACTGGATGCACAACAATATGATTACTATTAATGGCCAGAAAATGGGGAAATCTCTCGGAAATTTCATCACTCTCGAAGAATTTTTCACAGGCACTCACAAGCTCATAGAAAAAGAATATAGTGCAATGACTGTTCGTTTTTTTATTCTTCAGGCACACTACCGAAGTACTCTCGATTTTTCGAACGAGGCTCTTGCTGCTTCCGAAAAAGGTTTGAACAAACTTTTGGCAGGAATTAAAACTTTAGAAAAAATTATTCCACAAAAATCGTCATCGGTCAATATTGATTCGATTGAAGAAAAGTGCTATGCAGCAATGGACGACGATATGAACACGCCGATTTTGATATCGCACCTTTTCGATGCAGTGAAACTTGTAAACAATATTGCTGCCGGAAACGATAGCATTAGCGAAACAGATTTGGAGAAATTGAGCAAATTATTTAAAGTCTTTATTTACGATATTTTGGGAATAAGTGAAGAAGAATTAGGTAGTGATGATAAAAACGACAAATTCGATGCAGTTATAAACTTGCTTCTGAACCTTCGCTTAGAAGCAAAAAGGAATAAAGATTTTGAAACTTCCGACAAGATTAGAAATGAATTGTTGAAACAAGGAGTAAAAATAAAAGATAAAAAAGACGGATTTGAGTGGGAACTGGAATAATCCAAATATTTGTTGAAAAAAAATAGCTAAAACTAAAAGAAATGAGCGATATAATAAAACATGAATGCGGAATAGCCTTAATTAGATTGTTGAAGCCATTAGAACACTATCAGTTCAAATATGGAACTTGGATGTATGGTTTGAACAAACTGTATTTAATGATGGAAAAACAGCACAATCGTGGACAAGACGGAGCCGGAATTGCAAGTCTAAAAATGGATATTAATCCCGGGAAAAAATATATCCATAGCTATCGCTCAAATAAATCGGAACCTATCAAAGATGTTTTCTCTCACATAAAAGAAATCTTTTCGAAATATGAAAATTCCCCATCGAAACTTCTGAAAGACGCAAACTGGGCAAGGGAAAATTTGCCCTATGCTGCCGATTTGTATTTAGGGCATCTCCGATACGGCACTTTCGGGAAAAATAATATCGAAAATGTGCATCCAGTGATGCGAGAAAATAATTGGAAAACCCGAAATTTGGTTATGGCAGGAAATTTTAATCTGACTAATGTTGATGAATTATTTTCGTCGCTCATCAAATTCGGACAACATCCTAAAGATTACTCAGACACTGTTACAATTCTCGAAAAAGTAGGACTTCATCTTGATGAAGAAAATCAGCAACTTTTTGCGAAATATAAAAATGAAGGTTTTGTTAATGAAGATATTTCTGAAAAAATTGCCAAAGAACTTGATATTCAAAAAGTATTGATGGAATCGAGCAAAGATTGGGATGGAGGTTATACAATTGCAGGACTTCTTGGGCATGGCGATGCTTTTGTGTGCAGAGATCCTAATGGAATTCGTCCGGCATTTTATTATCACGATGATGAAATTGCTGTGGTTGCATCGGAACGTCCTGTAATTCAGACTGTTTTGAATGTAGATTTTGAACAAGTGAATGAGCTTCAGCCTGGCAATGCTCTGATTATTAAAAGAAACGGACACATTTGTGAGAAACAAATAAGAATTCCTCTTGAGAGAAAATCCTGCTCCTTCGAGAGAATATATTTTTCGCGAGGAAGCGACAAAGTGATATACAACGAGCGGAAAAAACTGGGAGAATTGATTACACCCGCAATAATTAAAGCTATTGATGGCGATTTTGAAAATACCGTATTTTCATATATTCCAAATACTGCTGAAACTGCCTTTTTTGGCATGATAAAAAGCCTTGAAGAGAAAATTGACGAAGGAAAAAAGCAGGAAATTCTTAAACTAAAAGATAAGATTGACCAAAATGTTTTGGATAAAATTGTCAATCGCCGCATCAGAGTAGAAAAAATTGCTATAAAAGATATTAAACTACGTACGTTCATTTCTAATGACAAAGGCAGAAACGATTTAGTAGGACACGTATATGACATCACCTATGGTGCTTTAAAACCGGGTAAAGATAAACTCGTAATCATTGACGATTCAATAGTAAGAGGTACTACACTGAAACAAAGCATAATAAGAATTTTGGATAGGCTCGGGCCAAAAAAAATAATTGTTGTTTCGTCTGCCCCACAAATTCGATATCCCGATTGTTATGGAATTGACATGGCTAAACTTGGCGATTTTATAGCTTTTCAGGCAGCTATTGAGCTCCTCAAAGAAACCAATCAAAAAGCAGTGATTGATAATGTTTACACTAAATCTATTGCTCAAAAGAATTTGCCTAAAGAACAAATAATCAACTATGTAAAAAATATTTACAAACCATTTACTGCCGAACAAATTTCTGCAAAAATTTCTGAACTTTTGAAACCCAAAAATACCAAAGCAGAAGTTGAAATTGTATATCAATCTATCGAAAACCTTCACAAGTCTTGTCCAAACGATTTAGGAGATTGGTATTTCACAGGGAATTACCCTACACCAGGCGGCAACAAAGCGGTGAATAATTCTTTTATTAATTATATTGAGAAGAATGACGTGAGGTCGTATTGAAATAACTCACGATTCGATAATTGTGCGGTTGGAGTTCAAAATAAGTTAATTTTCCCTTTGCTAAATAGTGCCTATAAGATAATATATAGAGGCTTATTTCCTAAACAAACTTCTCCCAAAGTTTATTCCTATGTTTCATTCTATCAGAAGGTTCACAGTCGTTGATAGAGTCAATGGTTTTTGTAGTATAAATCATTTGTTCCATAAATTCTGGAGCTCTTTTCACTCCTTCACCGACATTTATCATTACTAAATCATTATCTTTAATGAGCCCTTTTTTAAGAGAATTGAAAAATCCACCCACAGCAATGGTCGATGCCGGTCCTATTTGATTATTTGTTTCGAAAGCTATGAGACGAGCTACATCAATGGCATCATCCTCTGAAAATGAAATAATTTCTCCATTACTTTTTCTAACTAATTGGCTGATAATTGGATAAGTTGCAGGATTGCCGGTCGCTAAAGTTGGAATAGCTGTAACAGGGTTTTCTAAAATTGGATAATCGTTTTCCCATCCATCAGGAAAATTATTTGCTTTTGCCTTTTCCCAGCCGGCAGTCATTGGGTCGCATTTGTCGGGCTGCACCATTATAAAGCGTGGTAGCTCAGAAAACAATCCAAGATCTTTTATATCCTCACATGCCTTGTCAATGGCAATTGGCCCAGTTCCGCCACTTAGAGCCTGAATATAAACTGTTGGCAATTCTCCTAAAATCCTCAACCATTCGAAAACCATAGTTTTTTTTGCCTCAACACGCATAGGATCAGTGTTTCCGCCGGAAAGTAAAATGTCATATTTTTCGGAATATTCTGCTGCAATTTTCTTAGCTTTAGCATAATCTCCATTAACTCTAAATACTCGTTGTCCGTAGCTACTTATTTCTGATTCATGAGCTTTTAGGGCATCGCTCGGAATGAAAACCGAAAGAGAAATTCCGGCAAGTGCAAGATAGTGCGAAAATGCTGTTGCAATATTTCCGGTACTTGCAACAGCATATTGCTTAACACCATTTTCTTTCAGAACACTGGCTGCCATAGCTGCTGCAACATCTTTAAATGTTCCGGTTCCTCCGTTCAAATCGTTTCTGTAGGCAAAAACTTTGCAATTGATATTGTATTTTTGTTTCGCAAACTCTTCGAAAAAATCCCATCTATCAACTGGGATTACCCCTTCGCCTTGCGATATAATATTGCTCTTTTCCATTAATGGCAGAAAATCGAAATATTGCCAAAAACTTTCAGGTTTTTTTTCGTTTTGTTTTATTTTTTCAACTACATCTTGAACATTTCTTGAGTATTCAACATCTACCCATTTATTTTCACATTCGGGACATTTTTGTTTGAAAGAAAACCATTCCGCAAAATCGTTTATTATATGATTACATTTTTTACATTTTAAATGAAATTTTCCATCTACTTTTGACATACTTACTTATTTTTGAAGGGATTTATTAATTTTTTCGACATTTTTGAAATGTGATTTTCTTCAGTAAAAATCACACATCAAAAGTTTTAATAATAATATAAAATTTATTTTTTAACTTACTTTTCACTTTACTGAATTACAGGCACTTTCATTCCATGATGAAAAATCCAGGCAATACCAATTGCAACAGGTAAGATAAAAACAAACAAAGCAATTAAATATAGAAAGATAATTTTTCCGAATCGTGCCTCAGCAAGTTTCTTAAAATCAGTATTTACTCCAATACTAAAAAAAGTCAGCATAAAAAACAATTTTCGCATACCTTTTTCTACTGGAACAGCTCCAATTTTTGCTGGATCGGCAAGTTCTTTATCTATAAACAAAATTCCCAGATATATGAACCAAGAAAGAAAATATCCTATTACAAATTTTGGGAAACGATGCCAAATTTCAGAAGCATGAACTTTTTCACCAGGTGTTCGGTCTATTTTATAAACCCAAATCATTGCAAGAACAAATGCCCATATTCCAATGAACATATCTATCCAGATTTTTGTCATTATTGCACTTGTTGTAATAAATCCTTCCTCCCATGCAGTTCCATCCATTTCCAATTTTTTGTTACGCATGAGTTCGTCCATGATTGCTCCTGCAGCGGCATCGGCTCCATCTGTTTTTATTGCCATGCCCATTGCTGCACCGGCAACCACTGGCTCTTCAATCATTGTTGCGGTGAACAATGGTGGAATAATTACTAATTCTATAACTGCATAAACAACTATTAAAGCAGAAACCATAATAGGAATCAGCGGTTTTGCACGTACAGCCCCAGCTGTGGCAACTGCTGCCGAAACACCACAAATTGAAATTCCGGAAGAAATTACAGCAGATGTTTTACGGGGTAGTTTGAAAACCTTTCGGGCTATTAGATAAGTCCCGGGCCAAAAAATCAGATAGGCAACTATAGTTGCGGCAGCACCGGCAATTGCTAAATCGAAAATAAATCCTGATGCTTTGAAGGCAAGATATCCAACTTTTACTCCTAAAAAAACTATCGCAATTTTAATGAAAAGTTCTGGTTTTGCAGCTACGCTAAGATATTTTGCAAATTTCTTAAAAAAATTGCCAATTATTAATCCAACAATTAAAGCAATTATAAAAGAAGCACCACCACCAAGCGATAGCACCATCGACATATCGTATTTCTCTTTATTTAAGGTATTTGCAGCAAAAAACGCATGATGACCAATTATCCAAATCAAATATGTAAAGGCAAAAATTATTGTCCAACCAAAGAAGAATTGTTTAACATCCCATTTCATAAATCGTGCGGCAATGGTCAATGGAATAGAAAATGCCACATAAGTAAAGAGGATACTTCCTAAAAAACCAATAGCCTGATATGATTTCCCAAGTGGTTTGATAGCTGAAAAAAGTCCATTATTTTCTCCAAAGCCAGACCATTTTGAAGGATATGCAATCCATCCTACCAAATCGACTCCAAATAATGAACACAAACCAAGAAAAATAAAAAAGAAAGCAAGCCAAACTGACCACCAATCTTCTGTGCTTGTAATTCCGGAATACCAGCGTCTTTTTTCCATATTTTTGATAATTATTTTTTCAATTATTTTCTATTTCCAATATTCGATTAAAATAATGATTTGAATACTGTCGTATCCACTCTGGGATTGTTTCCTGGTCGAAATACATATATATATGAAACAATTTCACATTTTTATATATATTGCTATTTTTCAAGACTTTGCCGATTTTTGTATCCAATTCTGGAAGTGTTGGAGCAGATACATTTATTTCATTGTTTTCGGCTTGCCAATCAGCTCCATTCATAGTTAGCTTGAGTTCTATTTTATATGGCATTTAGTAAATACTTGTTCACAAAAAAGCCAAATACAACAAGCGATATTATTGCAGCAATGAATGAATATACAACCAATTTAGTTTCAATTTTCGACCATGGTTCCGGATTATCAAATACATCTACCATTTGTTCATTATCCATTAACGATAATGTACTCTTTTGTTTATCGTGATTATTTTCCATTTTTTATTTCAATAATTATCATTCAAAATAAATAACTTATTAGTTCTTTCTAAAAATAGTAAAAGCGAAATTTGCAACAGATTCATATATTTTTTGAAAATATTTCAAATTTCGCTTTTCATAATGAACTATATATTCAATTCAATTTATGTTGTCTAACTGATTTTTGAATTGTTTTCAAGAAGTTCGATATGCAATCCACATTCTTTTTTTGTAGAATTTTTCCATCTGCCATTTCTCTCTCCCGAGCCAATTGTATTTGGGCTTGTGCAATGCGAACAGCCTATTGATGTGTATCCAAAATCGTATAGAATATTGTAAGGAATTTTATTTATTCTAATATATTCCCACACATCGTTCCATGTCCAATAAACTAATGGATGAATTCTGACATATCCGCACTTGTCTTTCATAAACATATCATGACTTGCCCGGGTTTCACCCTGATCTTTTCGCAAGCCGGAAATCCAATTTATAATCCCAGATTCTTTCATATATTTTTTCTGAGGATCAATTTTATTTAGCTTGCAACATAGCTCAGTATCCGTTTTATAGAGTTCTTTATCGTGATTTATTTCATTTTTGCCATTTACTGAATTTGAGTTTACTGTTACTAAATTTAAATCCCATTCTTCAACCAATTTGTTTTTATATTCAATTGTTTCAGGAAAATGGTATGAAGTGTCGATAAACACAATTGGAAAATCAGGCATAATTTTTTTTATCATATGAATAATAACCAGTCCTGAAATCTGAAATGAGGTTGTCATTGCAACATTCGGATAAAGTTCAGAAATGCACCATTCTAATAAACTTTCCGGTTTTTCATTTTTGAAATAATTATTTAAACTCTTCAAATCCATGTTTTAGAAATTAAGATGATAAAATTCTAATGTCTGTAGTTTAACCTTTTGAAATTTCTTCTATTCCGGTAACTTCCTCGGCATTGTAGTGTCCTTTCTCAAGTTTTTCCTTGATTTCAGCAAAAGCATTTATTGTATATTCTACATCTTCTAAAGTATGTTCGGCAGTTGGAATAAGACGAAGCATAATAACTCCTTTCGGGACAACCGGATAAACAACAATTGAGCAAAATATACTATAGTTCTCTCGTAAATCAATCAAAACATTTGTTCCTTGTGCAACGTTTCCAGAAAAGAAAACAGGTGTTACAGGAGATTCTGTATTTCCAATATTAAAACCTTTTTCTCGTAAACCATTTTGAAGTGCATTTACAACATCCCACAATTTATTTCGTAATTCTGGTTTGTTTTGTAAAAGTTCCAAACGCTTTAAAGCACCAACTACCATAGGCATAGGAAGCGATTTAGCAAAAATTTGCGATCTCATGCTAAAACGTAACATATCAACGATTGCCTTATCGGAAGCAACAAATGCACCAATTCCAGCCATCGATTTTGCAAATGTTCCGAAGTAAATATCAACACCGTCCTGCACATTTAAGTGCTCGCCAGTACCGGCACCAGTATTTCCCATTGTACCAAAACCATGGGCATCATCAACCAACATTCTAAAATCGTATTTTTCTTTGAGTTTGTTTATCTCATTTAGCTTACCTAAATCGCCAGACATACCGAATACTCCTTCTGTAATAATTAATATTCCACCTTTGGTTTTTTCAGTAATTTTTGTAGCTCGCTCCAGTTCTTTATCAAGATTTTTCAAATCGTTGTGAGGATAAACAAATCGTTTTCCGAGATGTAGCCTTAATCCGTCTAATATACAGGCATGTGATTCTGAATCGTAAACAATTACATCGTTCCTATCGACTAATGAATCAATAATCGAAACCATTCCTTGATATCCATAATTCAAAAGATATGCTTTTTCTTTTCCAACAAACTGTGCTAATCTGTTTTCGAGTTCTTCGTGCATTTCTGTCTGCCCCGACATGATTCTTGCTCCCATTGGGTAAGCCAGTCCCCATTCTTTTGCACCGTCTTCATCTGCTTTTCTTACTTCAGGATCGTTTGCTAATCCAATGTAATTATTTAAGCTCCATGTCAAAACTTCTCGTCCTCTGAAACTCATTCGAGGTTTTATTTCTCCCTCAAGTTTTGGAAACATAAAATATCCATCGCCAACCGTCTGATATTTTCCTAATGGAGTTTGTTTTGCTTTCAGTTTTTCAAAAATATCCACTTCTTTTTATAATTAATTTATTTAATAGAAAATTATTTCAGTAACAAATTTTAAGTTTTTATATTTGAGTTTCGCACTTACCAGAAAGGATGGACATTTTTTAAAGTATAAAAGGTTTACACCACTTGGACAGCACCTTTAGTTAACTGTATTATAGACGTTTAACGAATTTTTTCGGAAAAGAATATTTTCATTATGACAATGCAAAATATACATAAGAAATAATACAACACAGTAAATTTATATAGGAATGCGAGAGCTATATTAAAATGAAGCCACAAATGAAATTGTAAAATTCCTTCCTGGCGAGCTCACTCCTGATGCAAATACTTTGTAATATTGGTCTAATATATTATTTGCAGATAAGTTGACTTTCGCAAACTCATTTATTTCGTAAGAAATTTTTGCATTGAAAGAATACCATGATGGAAATCCAAGTTCTGTTGCCTCAGACTCGTTGTCTTCACCATAAATAGAAAAGTCTTCTATATGTTTCCAAGCATGGTAAATAAAGCTTATTTGAGAATTAATCTTTTTATATGTATGCGTAATATTTGTTTGTGAAAAAACAGGAGGAATATGCCCTAATGGTTGGTTTATTGTATCCGTCAAGGTTCTACCTTTTGTAAAATTAATATTACTTTTTAGCGAAATATTTTTCGATAGTTGTGCTTTCAAAGAGATTGAAGCTCCGGAAATTAAAGCTTTGTCTGCATTTACATTTGTTATAATTCTGCACATTTCGCCATCGTAAACAATTGAATCTTCTCCATTTATAGTATAGAACGATCTAACTATTGCATCAGTTAAAAATGTACTATATACAACAGCTTGAAATTCAAATTTCTTATAGATTTTTTTAACTAATCCAAGCTCAAAATTATAGGCATATTCTGGTTTTAGCTTGTCGTTTGGTATTGTAACTAAGCCAATTTTTTCGCGAATTTTCCCATAATCATCAACATTTGGAATTCTATAAGCTGTAGAAATAATTGTATTAATCCGAAAATCATTCGAAAATCGATGGATAAAACTAAAACTTCCGGTTGGTGCACCTGTTAAAATATTTATTGAGCTGAATGGAAGATTAATAAAGCTTGAGTCCTTAAACTCAGATTTTAATTTTGATAGACTATATCTGAACCCTAAAGAAAAAATATTCTTATCGCTTAAATAAAATTTATATCGAAAATATGTAGAGTAATTTTGAGTAAAACTTCCACCATCGGGATATCGGGTTTGGGCAAGGAAACTTTCAGATTCAAAAATATTGACATATTTTGCCGTGGACGAAAGCAAATTATAGTTTATCTCAAAACCATAATTAATCACATTTGAATCTGAGTAATTTTTCAATAAATCTAAAGTTCCTGTTAAGATTTTTAAGTCTTCATTTTGAATTAGTCTATCTTCAATTCCAAATTTTCGGCTTATTCTATCTTCATCAATTTTTTGCCAACTCAAAATTCCTGTATATTCACTAAACCATTTATTGCTTTTTTTTGAATTTAATTCAATTGAACTTAAAAAGCGCTTTTGTGGACCATAATAATATTCTGCATATTTAAGATTTTCTCCATCATAATCATTCAATTTGTCGTACCTATTTATTGAACTTGAATTTGAAAATTGAAAATTCGTTATAAGTTTTTCTTTTTCAGAAATTTGAATTAAGAACTTTTGCAAAAAATCGTATTGTTTATAAGCTGTTCCAAATAAAACATTTGGATTATTATTTATTAAAGTAGAATCGTGCCCGCTAAAAGTCTCCACTAAATGAAAACATTTTCCGAAATCATCTTCATAATTTTTTCTATTTTCTCCAATTACAATATCAGCAAAAGAATTTACAGTTATGCTGGAAAGAGAGGCAAATTTACTTTTACCAAAAGTATAATCAATATGTCCCTTTCTGCCCCCATGCGAAAGTAGGCTTAGTTCGACTCTTCCATCAGAAATCGTACTTTCATTTGTCGAAAGTTTTGGCTCTTTTGTGCTGTAACTTATTACCCCACCAATTGCGTCGCTTCCATACATAACTGACGAAGGTCCATAGACAATTTCGGTCTTTTCTAAAATCGAATTATCTATTGTAATTGCATTTTGCAAATGTCCGCTCCTATAAATTGCATTATTCATTCGAACTCCATCGAAGACAAGTAATATTTTATTAGCCTCAAAACCACGAATGATAGGACTACCACCTCCACCCTGCGATTTCTGCACAATAATGTTTCCTGTTTCAGATAAAATTTCGGCAGAAGTGTTTGATGAAAGAATAGATATGTTGCGAGAATCTATAAAATCTGTCATATATGCAACACTATTTTTTTTCTCCTTTGATTTTGAAGCAGATACAACGAATTCCTCTAATAGAAAATTTTCGACTTCGAGAGAAACAATATAATTTACTTTTTTGATGTATTCATTATTCAAAACTAAAGGTTTGTATCTTCTATGTTGAAAATAGAGACTATCTGAAAGTGAGAAAAAGCAAATATCTGCTTTGCCATCACTTTTAGTCAAAGTAGAAATGTTTCTATTTTTATTGTAAATTGCTACATTTTCAATCGGATTTCCACTGAATTTTTCTACAACGGTAATAGTCTGACTAAAAATATTGGAACATATAGTTAATAAGGTGAAAAATATTATTGAATATTTATACATATAAAAAAATGAAATTTAGTTCATTAGCAAAATTCTTGCCAGTATCAGACTTTTTGAATAATACTCTTCAAAGATAAAAAAATATGAAATTGCAATAATAGTTTAAAAATATTTTGTTTTTTTAAATATAAAAGCGACTTTTGTCGTTCAGAGATTTGATGTTAAATTAAAAAAATTAAAATTATGAGTAATTACAGAAGTGTGATATTGGTATTGTTACTTAGCTTTAGTCTTTTAGCTTCGCAATGTATGGGTCAAAATCCAAAAGCAGACCAACAACAAGGGCAGAAGGGAAAAACTCAAAAGCAAAAAGGTGACAAACCTGCTAAAGAGAAAAAAGAACGAAGAGGAAGTTATGTTCTGTTGAAAGCAGTTGAACAGTCTGGCAAATGGGATATTACAGTTGATTATGGAAAAGACAAAGAATTGTTTACTGATTCTGAAAGAGATCAGGAAGCGAAAAAAACTTTCGACGCAGTCTTAGAAACTGGTTCATTAGTTGATGTTGTTAATGTATTAAATACCAAAGGCTTGGAGATATCTAATGCATACACAGTAACTGAAAAAACTACTACCCATTTTATTTGGTTGATGAGACCAAGCAAAGCAAACAAAGCAGGTGGAGCAGCAGCAGGAGCTAAAGGTGGAAAATCTACTATGACAAAAGAAGAAAGACAAAAAAGAAGACAAGAAATGCAAAATAGAGAGTAATAATTCATTTCTCGAATAATTTAAAAAAAGGCTGATTTTGTTAAATCAGCCTTTTTTATTTGTCAATTAATCAATTATTTTTTTTGATTAGACAGGTCAGCTTTTTTGAGTTCTTGCACTATTTCAAACACTGCTGGACATACAAATGTATTTTTCAAACTTAAATCTAAAAGTTGAAAAAACTTTTTCCTATCGGTGTGAGGATATTCCCGACATGCTTTTGGTCTATATTCATATACTCTACAATAATTGTCGCTTTGTAAAAAAGGACAAGGTGAATTTTTGAAAACAAAGTCATTTTCTGAATCGACACTCAGATACTTTTCAAAAAACTCTGAAGGTTTTATTCTCAAATGCTTAGACAATTTTTCAATATCTTTATTGTACAAAGTCGGGCTTATTGTAGTACAGCAATTTGCACAATCTAAACAATCAATTTCCTGAAATTTCTGCTGATGCAAATTGTTTACAATTTCATCTAATCTCTTGGGTTTTTTTCTTTTTAACCTCTTGAAAAAGTCCTTATTTGATTGATACTCTTTTTGAGCATTTATTTTCAGGCTCTCTAAATTCATTTATTTCAACAGTTTAAGTTACAACTATCTACTTTTTCAATCTCAATTGAGACAAAAATAGTCCAGAAATTACTAATCCTATCCCAGCCAATTTTATAAAACCTAATGGTTCGTCGAGCATAAAATATGCAAATACTGCTGTAAAAACGGGAATAAGATTTATAAAAACATTGGCTTTCGAAACGCCCAATTTTTTCATCGCTAATGTAAAAAATATGAAAGCAAAGCCCGAAGCCAGCAGAGACAACTCTAATAGCGGTGTCAAAAGTCCAATTGAAAATTCCACCTGCTGAAAGTGATTGTACTCGAAGATGAAAAATACCGGCAAAAAATAGATTGCCCCTAATCCGTTTTGATATGTAATAATTGTAAAAACACTATAATGCTTTGTGAGTCTTATCAAAATTACGTTATAAAAAATTGCTGAGACTACAGCAATAAGCATTATTAAAATGCCCGTAACAGCTCCACTTACTTCATGATTACCGCTAAATATCACTAACAAAACTCCCGATAATGAAATTATTATTCCTAAAAAATTCCACTTCGAAAGTCTTTCCTTCAAAAAATAGTAGGCAGCGAAAGGCATAAAAAGCGGAATTGTTGAAATTACAATTGCTCCCAAACTTGAAGAAACATATTGCAATCCAACACTTTCGCCAAGAAAATATAAAAACGGTTCGAAAAGTGTTAGCAAAACAAATATTTTATAATGTCTGCGTTCAATTTTTTGCAATTTCCTAAGAAAAATAGAAATGATTGCCAAAAAAATTGTGGATATAATCAGTCGTAGAAATACTGTTGAAATTGGTTTTAAGTATTCAAATATTTCTTTGTACCAAATAAATGACAAACTCCAAATGATAGTGGCAATAATGACTCCAGTATAAACAATTATTTTTGAGCTTCTCATTAAATTTACTTTTTCAGAATATGAAATTTCTTTAATTTACATTCAGTTTTACTTAAACAACAAAAGCAATGTAATAATTTCAATTTGAGCCACATTATTAAATAATTGAAAGAAATATATAGTTCTTACTTTTCTGCAAAAGTAAATTTCTTTTTCAAATAATTAGAATTCCATTTATGCATTTAAAATATCAGAAAAAAAATTCATTTTATGTAACTTTTTGAAATCATTTAAGTATCGAATTAATATGAATTTAATATTATTTTAATATCAATTTAAAATTACTAAAATGAAAAAAGAAAAAGAATACAATCCGTCCTCAGGTTATTTATGGTTAACCATATTAATAATTGTATTAGGAATTGGAATTTTTGGAGTAGCTGCAATGAAAGTATTATGGTTCATCCTTCTGTTACCTGTAGCTTTGCTCATTATTGCGGGACTACTTGTTATAAATCCCAATGAATCATCAGTTTTAATTTTATTTGGCAACTATAAAGGTACGGTAAAACAAAACGGTTTTTTTTGTGTAAATCCATTTTTTGTTAAGAAAAAAATATCATTGCGAGCAAGAAATCTCGATAGTGAACCAATTAAGGTGAACGACAAAATTGGAAATCCAATAATGATTGGAATTGTACTGGTATGGCGAGTTGAAGAAACTTTTAAGGCAGCATTTGAGGTTGACAATTATGAACATTTTGTTTCGATTCAGAGCGAAGCAGCAATCAGAAAATTGGCAGGACACTATCCTTATGATAATTTTGATGATCAGGAAGCAGATATCACTTTACGCTCTGGAGGCGAGGAGGTGAATCATGTTCTTGAAGCGGAACTTACTGAAAGACTTGAAATTGCCGGAATTCAGGTTATGGAAGCAAGAATTGCATATCTTGCATACGCATCGGAAATTGCCGGTGCAATGCTTCGCCGACAACAAGCCACAGCAATAGTTGCTGCACGTTTCAAAATTGTTGAGGGAGCTGTGAGCATGGTAGAAACAGCCTTAGAGCAACTTTCCGAGAAAAATATTATTGAATTGGAAGAAGAGAAAAAAGCAACGATGGTTAGCAATCTTATGATAGTTTTATGTTCTGACAAAGACGCAACACCGGTTATCAATGCAGGAACTTTACACTAGTTGATATTTAAGAATATCAAAAAGCAATTAAAATGGCAAAGAAAAAAACTTTCCTTTTGAGGCTAAATCCTGATATGATGGAGGCAATAGAAAAATGGGCTTCCGATGAATTCCGTAGTATTAATGGACAGCTCGAATGGATTTTACATAAATCTTTAAAAGACACAAAACGATTAAAAAAAGAAAAATAAATTACCTTTTTTCAAAGTTTTGAGTAATCTTAAACAACTTTTTTTTAATCTAAATAAAAACCCATGAACAAAATAAAATACAAATGCCCGAAATGCGGAAGCAGCATTTGCGAATTAGGAGAAATAAGAACTACAGGAAGTTTTGTTACAAAAATATTCAACATACAAAACAAAAGGTTTACAACTGTAACTTGCACGAAGTGTTCGTTTACAGAACTTTATAGCGAAAAAAGCAACAAATTGGGAAATGTACTCGATTTCTTTACAAACTAAATAATTATAAGGATAAGAGCAGAAAAGCTGAATTTCAATTAGTAATAGTTTCCAACAATTCGATTGCCTTATGTTGAAGCTCACCATTTTTTTGAATAATCTGATGTAATATAGATTTTGCTTCTTCATATTTTTTTTGCACAATCAGAATTTCAGCTTTTTTTATTTGTGCTTTCACTAAATAATTAGGACTTTTTGCCAAAATTATTTTGTCTAAATTGTTTAAAGCTTCATCATATTTTTCAGTTTCAAAGTAGCAAAGTGCTGAAAAATATATAGCTTGAAAATTGTCTTCTTGTTTTGATATTTCTTTGCTGAGTATTTTTAATGCCGATTTATATTTTCCGGCATTATATTTATTCATAGCTTTATCCAAATCGCTCTTTTCATTTGTCTGCTCCTTGATATGGCTTTTGCTCCTTTTTTTCTCACTAATATTTGAGATTTGAAAATGATTTTTTGGGCTCTTGGTTTCTTCAACACTTTCCGATGCTGGTTGAACAGCTTTAAATCTTCTTGCCTCCGGCACATTTGCACTTATCGATTTCTGAGAAGATTTCTCAAAAGATTGATTGCTTTTAGGTTTTTTCAGATTTTCATTTTCTTCTTCTGATATTTCATAGATTTCATTTTCATAATCAGATTCTTCTTCTGTAATATCTTCATCCATCACGCTCAACTGATTTTCAACAACTTCTACGTTTTCAACTATTTGTAGCTCTTTATAATCTTCAATTTCGGGTTTTTCAATTTCTTGTTTATTGAGTTCTTGTTTTTCTATTCCCTTAAATTCTTTTTCAATCTTTTCTTCAACTACAGTCATTTCATATAGATCCTCAAAATGGATATTCTGAGAGCTGTCAATTTCACTTTCGGTTTCAACGGCCATATATTCAGATTGGTTTTTCTCAACTAAATTATTTACAATTACAAAAATCCCTGAAATAACAACTACCATAGCAGCAATCGAAATAACTTTTTTCCAGCTATTTAGCCTTATAGTTTTAGGCTTTTCATAATTATTATTGAAAATGCCAGGTAAGACAATCTTCTCATTAATATCTTTGAGTTGATTAATATTTTTCAAATAAGACAATCCTTCCATCTCATCGGAACACATTTCGCAATCAAGCAAATGTTTTTCAACCAAAAACATCTCTTTCGAATCTAATTTATTTTCAAGATATTTTTGTTTCATATCTATTGAAACACATTCTGATTTTGAGAAAATATTATCGTATTTGGTTTTCATTACTTAAGAATAATCTTTTTGGAGTTTCATTTTAATATTTCTTTTTCCGTTTTGAATAAAACTTTTAACGTTTTTCAGACTGAAGCCGGTCGCATCAGCAATTTCGTTATAACACTTTTCTTGAAGATAGAACATTTCTATACACTTCTTTTGTTTTTCGTTTAAACTTTCGATAGCTTTTTCCAAGCTTTGCAATTTTTCTTCTTTTCCATTTTCAATATCTTTATGAAAAAAACTAAAATCTTCTATTAAATCACTTTCATCATCGATAATAATAGATTCCGAAAACTGTACCTTTGTTTTACTGCTACGAATTTTCAACAAACAAAAATTTTTCGTAACAACATGAAGCCACGATTTGAAATTTGCAATATTATGCTTTTTCAGATCTACAAAAAGTTTTTCATAAATTTGCATCATTGCGTCTTTGCTATCTTCTTCATTTTTTAAGTATTTCATGCAAACTAAAAAAACAAATTGAGTATAGCGTTTGAACAACTCGCCCACGATTGAGTGATTGTTACTTTTTTTGTAACTGATAATAAGCTCTATATCAGATATTTTTGTTATATTTTTGTTGCCGAACAAATGCCAAATATTTGGAACTACTTCAAGTTTTTATTTTCAAATTTTACATTTCAAAGATATTTAAACACTTTTATTAATGGATACAATTTGTTTTCAATTTCCATAAATTTTTTGTTTTTTTATAAAAATCTCATATAATACTTTTGAAATTGATGGCAAGTATGGCGAAAAAAAAACTTCAATAGAAAATTGAAGTTAAGGAGAACTAAATAAAAAAGGTGGAGCTGCAGGGAGTCGAACCCTGGTCCAAACAAGAAACCAAAATGCTTTCTACATGTTTAGTCCTTTAAAATTTTTTCGAGAAACAACTGAAAAAGAACAATCTATTGTTTCCTTATTTTCTGAATTTCGCAAGGGCATCGAAAAATCTACCCAAACTATCCCAATGTGAATGGTGCCCCATGTGCAAACAACCACCGGGAAGCATTGTTTGCGAGACATCTCGTTCCTCACTCCTTGAGCGAGGAATTTAGCTAATCGTGCCTGGCAAGATTATGCTGCGAGAGCGTAGTTATTTTCGCCGTTTAAAAAGTTGCAAAAAGTTTAACGAGTTAGTTGCGTTGCTCGACATGCTTACAAATCAATTCATCTTGCTGTCAAAGCCAAATCAGCCCCATGAATTTTTATGCAAAGATACAAAAAGAAATTATCGAAAAATTTATTATTATTGAACAATATTTTCATTTTGTTTTAATACATTAATATGAAAGCTGTAATCCAAAGAGTTTCAGAAGCTTCGGTAACAATTAATAAAAATATATTTTCAGAAATTAAAGATGGGCTTTTAATTTTAATCGGAATTGAATGTGCAGATAATCTGGAAGATATTAAATGGCTGTCAAACAAAATTTCAAATCTTAGAATCTTTAACGATGAAGAAGGAAAAATGAATTTGTCATTGAAAGAAACTAATGGAGAGGTTCTGATTATCAGCCAATTTACTCTTCATTCTAAAACGAAGAAAGGAAATCGTCCATCGTACATAAATGCTGCAAAACCCGAAATTGCAATACCATTTTATGAAAACTTCGTTGGTCAAATAGCTATTGATATCGGTAAAAAGCCAAAAGTTGGAGAATTTGGAGCAATGATGGATGTTAAACTAATAAATAGTGGGCCTGTAACAATAATTATTGATACAAAAAACAAAGAATAATAATTATCCCTTCAACAATTTTGTTAATTCCAAATTAGTCAAAAGGAATGACTTTTTGTTCTTTATTTAATTCAAACTTCAAGTATTTGATTTTTTTTCCTTCTTCAAGAAAAATATTCTCATAATTTGTTTTTATTGATAAAATATCTGAAAATAGATTTGCATTTTCGACATTATTGGTTGAGAACAAAAGGTTTAGCTTGTTGAATTCTATCATTTTGTTTGTAAAATCGAATAATTCCTGACTATCGGTTTTGAGATGAATTATTGAGCTTGGCTTTATTATGTTCCTATACAAATTTAAAAAACGAGCTGATGTTAAGCGTTTTTTACTACTTTTAAGCTGAGGATCGGGAAAAGTTATCCAAATTTCATCAACTTCATTTTTCCCAAAAAACGATGCTAACAATTCTATCCTTGTTCTGATGAATGCTACATTCTGTAGTTTGTTATCTAAAGCATATTTTGCTCCTACCCACATCCTTGCCCCTTTTTTATCAATCCCAATAAAATTCTTTTCAGGAATTTTTTCGGCAAGACCAATAGTATATTCTCCTTTTCCGCATGCAAGTTCAAGAACAATTGGGTTTGAATTGTTAAAGAATTTGCTCTTCCATAATAATTTTAGTTCAAAATCTTGATTTAAAATATCTGAGATTTCAATATCAACAACATTATCAAATTGCTTAATATCTGCAAACCTTTGAAGTTTCCTTTTAGCCATCTATCTGATTTTGACAGAAAATGATTATGCAAATTTTTCTATTTATTTTTTAGAAATAATAGTCTTAACTTGAAAAAACTGGAACGCATACAAATTAATAGGATGTACAAACTACTGTACCAACTCCACCAAGTTGTTCTGCACTAATCTCTAAATCGTCAATAAAATTTTCTATTTCTGTATTAGTACCACAAAATTCATCGTATGCAGCTTCAGTTTCTCCATTTACATTTTGTATTTCGCAAGTTGTGCACTTTTTGCATGAAGAAAAATAGAATAGAAAAAAGACAAAAATTAAGGCAACGAGTGGTTTTTTATTCATTATAATAGAATTAAAGAATTACAATCTAATATTCAAAACTGAGAAACTCAAACTTTATCTACTGCAAACAGCAGAATTTCCAACTCCAGGAATGGATGCTGCATCTTCAGCATATTGTTTTTCAAAATCGGACACTTCAGAATTCGTACCACAAAACTTCTCAGGAGTAGTGTCAATGCCGCTCGGGACACTTATGTAACAAGTTGCACACTCTTTACAAGAAGATATTGAGAACCCGATTAATAAAAGAAAAGCAAATAGTATTGTAATTTTTTTCATAATTTGATATTATTTTTCAGGCGTAAAAATAAGTAATTATTAAATATTTCCGAAAACTAAGTTACTTTTTGTCAGAAATTAAAAAGAGAAGAATATAAATATTAGAGTTAATAATGAACATAAATTGTAACATAATTTTGTATGAAGTGTAATAATATCCAAATTATTGTTAAACATATTAATATTCAAACTATTTGCTTCGTTCCAATAAAGTAAAATTTGGTGTTTTAGATTGAATTTTGGTGTTAATTATTAGTTCATTGAAATCTTCAATTGATGGAAAATCGAAATAATATTTTCTTCAAAAAAGAAATAGTATTTTTAAATTGTACTCTTTGCAACAAAACAAAAATCATTGTAGTCTTAAAATGTATTAGGTTAAAATCCTAAATATTTGTGAAAAATGGAATATACTTTGTAAATGAAACTTCAAATATCTATATTTGTATTTATTTTTTTATTAACTAAAACTAATTGCGTATGAAAAAAACATTAATGCTATTTAGTGTGTTATTTGCTTTAGCCTTTAGCACATTTGGCCAAGCTCCCATTGTTTCTATTTCGTCTGAAATAGCAACTGAAGAGTTTGGCGAAACTAATCCAGTTCCTCTTAACCCACTATGTGGCTTAGATGCCATGTTTAATTGGTATGATATTGGAAACTACACTTTCGATTTTGAATTAGTAAATCAATATGCAAGTGCTGGCTACATTATTGATTGGGATTTTGGAGATGGAGGAATGGCAAGCAATGCCGATTATGTAAGCTACACATATTCTTTTGGTGGCTTATATGATGTAACTTGTACTGTAACCGACCCTTATGATCCTACTTGCTTTGATTCATATACAGAAACAATCAGTATCTGTAATGTAGATGCAGATTTTTCTTGGGTTGACCAAGGCAATATGACCTTTGATTTTGCAACTGTTGGAACATTCAGCTCTAATGAATTTTCTATTGATTGGGATTTCTATGATGGAAACTTTGGTTCAGGTATGAATATTACACATTCATTTGCTGCTCCAGGTACTTATTTCGTTGAATGTACAGTTACTTCATTATTAGATCCTACTTGTACTGATGTAGTAACTTACGATGTAATTGTATCAAGCTCTGCACCATGGACATTACCAGCATTAACTGGCACAAACCATACAATCTTAGTACCATCATTAGCTGGTATTACTGTTGATGGAATACCAATTTCTGATGGAAGTTACGTTGGTGTGTTCTTTAATGATGCAAATGGCGACTTAATTTGTGGTGGATATACATATTACGAGTCCTTAACTGGAAATAATATGTTCATTACCGCATGGGGTGCCGATATAGGATTTGATGGATTTGCCACTGGCGAAGAATTCAAATGGAAAATTTGGGATCTAACATCAGCAACTGAATTTGATGCTAGTGCAATTTACAATTTATCTGGTGCATTCCCTAATGATGCATTCTTTGTGGCAAATGGTATGAGCGGAATTCAATCATTGAGCGCAATAACTGTTCAGACTCAGGACCTTATAGCAGATTTAGGTTGGAACATTGTTTCGACTTACATAGATCCATTCGAACCTGGAGTTGATTCAGTCTTTGCTTCTGTTTCTTCTGAAATTGAATTAGTTAAAGACGGATATGGAATGGTTTATTGGCCTGCTTATGGTATCAATGCTATTGGAGATTTTACAATAGGCGAAGGATATCAGGTTAAAATGTTTTCAACACAAGTCATTTCAATAACTGGTCTTATGGTTGCTCCTGAATTAACACCAATTACAATTCCTTCAGGGTGGAGTATAATTGGTTATTTACGTCATTCTGCAGCACCAATTGATGTTATGCTGAATCCAATAGTAAATAATATTACAATTATCAAAAATAGTTTTGGTATGGTTTACTGGCCATTGTATGGAATTAATGCAATTGGCAATATGGTTCCTGGACAAGGATATCAATTCAAAATGGATGCTACAGATATTCTGACATATCCAGCCAATACTGTAACAAGTACTAAGTCTGATGTTTATGTGCCAATCCCTATAAATTATAATGACATCCAAAATACCGGAAGCAATATGATTTTAGGAATACCACAACAAGCATGGGAAATTCTACCTTCAATAAATAGTGAGATAGGTATTTTCAACCAAAATGGCGATCTTTTAGGAAGTTCTGTTTTTACAGGATCTAACCTTTCTGTAGCTATTTGGGGAGACGATTTCTCAACTAATTCAAAAGAAGGTATTTCAAATGGTGAAACATATTCTATCGTTTTATGGGATCAACTCATGAATGAAGAATATCATCTTGAAGTTACAAATTGGATTGAAGGAAATGAGCAATATTTAGAAAATGGAATAAGTGTTGTTGGGGAGTTTAAAACCTCATCATTCATTTCAAACTCTTCTGAATTGCTTCAAAATGTACCAAATCCATTTAGTACTACTACAACTATAGGATTCTTTTTAGCAGAAAAATCTGATGTTCACATTGGAATTTACAATGTTGTTGGAGAATTACTTGAAGTATTAGTTTCGCAAGAATTTGAATCTGGAGAGCATACTATAGAATTTAATGCTGATAAATTTGCTTCTGGTGCATACCATTACAAAATAATCAGCAATAACTTTACAGATACAAAAAGCTTGTTGATTCAGAAATAAAGCTTAAAATTCGAATTTTATAATTTGAATTGATGATATTAATACCCTCACAATACTTTGTGGGGGTATTTTTTTTGTCGGAAAAATAGAAAAACCTCAAATAATAAAAAACTGCAACTATATTGATTTTTTAACAGTCTTGCTCACTAGTAAATTATACTTTTGTATTTCAATTTATTTATAACTAATTAATCAAATTATCGCGTATGAAAAAAAATTTAATGTTATTCATTTTGCTAATTGCTATGACAATTAGCACATTTGGGCAAATTTATTGTAGCGCTGGAAGTGCTTCTCAATCCTATGAGTACATCAGCAATGTAAATTTTGGCTCAATTAGTAATTCATCCTTTGTTGATAATGGAGGATATACAGATTTCACCACATTTTCGAACGATGTAAATTTTGTTTTAGGTTCGCCTCTATCTGTAACAGTATCAAACTTGTATTCAACAGATGATGTCAAAGTTTATATCGACTGGAATCAAGATGGTGATTTCATGGACGCAGGCGAAGTGCATAATACAATTAATGCTGGCTCAACATTTAATGCATCCATTCTTGCTCCAGCAAATGCAATTGCAGGAGTAACAACTATGAGAATTGTTCTATTTGATTCAAGCTTCGACACAAGCGATCCATGTACAATATTTACATATGGCGAAGTTGAAGACTATTCTGTTAATATAGTAACATCTGGTTGTATTGTAGATGCCATGTTTTCATGGTATCCGTCTGGCTTTATGAGCTACGATTTTGCACTTAATACTCAATTTGCAAGTGCCGGCTATTTTGTTTCATGGGACTTTGGAGACGGAGGATCAGCTAGCAATGCCGACAATCTTAGCTATACATACTCAAATGATGGTACTTATGATGTAACATGCACAGTTACTGATTTGAATGATACATCATGTACAGATTCATACACTAGTACAATTGCAGTTTCATCTTTAGGATGCGATTATATAATTGCACTAAATGATGATTATGGCGATGGATGGAATGGAGGAATGTTAAACATCAGTGTTAATGGAACTTTAGTTATCCCTAATGCAACATTATTAACTGGCTATGGACCTGGAATATACACCTTGAACGTTTTAACTGGAGATATAATAAGTACAAGTTATTCTCCAGGAAGCTGGGCATATGAAAACTCATATGACATCTATGACGGAGTTGGAAATTTAGTATTTTCAGATGGTTTAGGTGGCGTGAATCCCACCGGAGGATCTGTTACAGTTTCTTGCGATACAGTTGTTATTCCTACAGGTTGTTCAGCAGCTCTTGATTATGGATATGTAAACGATCCATTTGTAAGCGGTTCTATCATTTCCTATGGAGAAATGTGGTATTATTTTGAAGTGGACAGCCTATATCCACTTGTTACAGTTTCTCTATGTAACTCAGACTCAGCTTTCGACACAAAATTAGAGGTATGGGATGCTTGCGGAGGAACTCAAATTGGTTATAATGATGATTTCTGTGGATTGCAGTCGCAATTAGAATTTGCAAATCTTAATATTGGAACCTATTACGTAAAAGTATATGGTTATACCAATTCGTTTGGAAATTACGAATTAGATATTTTTAGTACAGATTCTATACCTTGTATTGTAGATGCTTCTTTCACCTGGTGGGAAGAAAACGGACTGGAAATGGGTATGTACACAAACTATATTTATAACAGCTCAGGTTATTATGTTGAATGGACATTTGGTGATGGGACAATGACATCAGGTGCAGACTGGGTTTATCATACTTATCCTGCAGCAGGTTCATATTATGTTGAAGTTTATGTAGAAGACCTTAATAATCCTAATTGTAATGACACACAAGGACAATGGATTTACACTAGTGCCGGATCTACTTGCACAGTGAACGCAGATTATGATTGGACGGATTTAGGAAATGGAGAATATTCATTCTACACATTAACTCCTTATTCTGCAAGCGCTTATAATATTACTTGGGACTTTGGCGATGGAGTAGTTGTTAATAATAGCAATAACAATATTAGCCATACTTATTCGGCTTCGGGTACATATTTAGTATCTTGCTTGATTGAAGATGTGAACGATCCTACATGCTGGGATCAGATAGATTATTGGATTCAAATAAATGTCTCAATTCCTTGTACTGCTGATGCAGATTTTACTTTCACTGACCAAGGGAACATGACTTTCGACTTTACAACTATTGCAAATATAAACCTCAGTGAATTTGGCGTTGATTGGGATTTCGATGATGGAAACTCTGCATATGGTTTATCAACAATCCATACTTTTGCTTTGCCCGGAAGTTACGATGTTAGTTGTTTTGTATATTCATACTCTGATACTTCATGTCTTAATATAGTAACTTATACTATTGTTGTATCAATGCCAGCACCATGGACAGATCCTACTATTACTTCTTCCAATCACACAATTTTGATTCCTATATCAGCAAATATTACAATTGATGGAATTGCTGTCTCAGATGGCAGCTATATAGGTGTTTTCTACAATGATTCTATCGGAGATTTAGTTTGTGGAGGATATACATATTATGAAACAACCTCAGGAAATAATTCGTTTATTACCGCATGGGGAGCAGATATTGGATTCGACGGTTTTGCAAATGGCGAAGAATTTAAATGGAAAATCTGGGATATAACAACAGCCATCGAATTTGATGCTACAGCGGCCTATAATATGTCTGGAGTACTCCCTAACGATGCTTTTTTTGTTGCTAATGGAATGAGCGGTATAGTCTCCTTGAGTGCAAATAGTATTGAAACCCAAGACATGATAATCAACTCAGGTTGGAATATTATTTCAACTTATATTGACCCATTTGAACCTGCATTAGATTCTGTTTTTACGGTAATTGCCTCAGAAGTGGTAATTGTAAAAAATGGCATTGGAATGGTTTATTGGCCACTCTACGGAATTAATAGTATTGGGTACATGGCTATTGGAGAAGGATATCAAGTAAAAATGAATTCAACACAAACTCTTACTGTAGAAGGAGCAGCAGTTGTACCTGAAATCACACCTATTAATATTCCTTTTGGATGGAGTATTTTTGGCTACTTACGTCAATCACCGGCATCAATTGAAACTCTGTTAAATCCAATTGTGAACAATATTACAATCGTTAAGAATGCTATTGGTCTGGTTTATTGGCCTCTATACGGAATCAATAGTATAGGAAATCTAATTCCTGGTCAAGGATATCAGATAAAAACCGATCTTGCTATTGTACTTACATATCCTGCAAACTCGATTTCACTTAAATCCGAAATTTTAATTCCAAGCCCATCTAAATATACAAATGTTTCCAATACGGGTAACAACATGACTCTTGGAATTCCACAACAAGCATGGGATTTAGTACCTGCCATAAATAGTGAAATTGGTATTTTTAACAATCAAGGAGAACTACTCGGAAGCACGGTTTACTCTGGCGAAAATATCTCAATTGCTATTTGGGGAGACGATTTTACAACAGATGAAATTGAAGGGATTGAAAATGGAGAATCATATTCAATTATTCTTTGGGATCAAGTTTCAAAAAAGGAATATAAACTTGAAGTTCTGAGCTGGCTTGAAGGAGATGAGAATTTCGTGAACAATGGAATAAGTGTTGTAAAAGAATTTAAAACTACATCAGCTATTCAAATGTTAAGCTCACTGTATCAAAATGTTCCAAATCCATTTAGTCATTCAACAACTATTGGATTTTTCTTAGCGAAATCTGCCAACGTTAAAGTGAAATTATATAATTCAGTAGGAGAACTTCTTGATGTATTAGTTTCAGAAAATTATGAAGAAGGTGAACATTCAATAGGGTTTAGTTCTGACAAATACTCTTCAGGTACGTATTTTTACAGAATTGAAACAGAGAATTTTGTTTCGACTAAAAGCTTATTAATTCAGAAATAATCTGATTTTAAGCAAAATATTAATTAATTCAAAACCTCACAATTCCGATTGTGAGGTTTTTTTTGAATTTAATAAAATTCACAAACAATTTAACTTTATCAAATTAATCTCGTAACAAAATTAGCGTTCTTAAAGCACTAAATTGTTAAAGAAAAATCCTTAATCAATACGAGTAAACTATACATATTCAGAAATATATAACTTTTTTTTGTATTTCGAAAATTTCGCTAATATTGGATTATTAAGTTGAACCTAATACCTTGCAAATGTTAAAAAATAATTTTTTTTAATATAATGTTTGGTTTTATAAAATTATTAGCATAATTTAGATGATTAATTTTTTTGATAAAAACATTTATATGAATAGTACAAATTGACTATAAATAAATTTATAATAGATTAAATATTAACTAAATAGACAAATAAATAACTAAATTAATAAGTATGGAAAAGAAAAATTTTACAAAAATTTTATTAGTGCTAACTCTTTTATTCACTTTCGGGTATTCGAGTAGTATTTTTGCACAGACGACCTGTCCTATACCAACAGATTTAATTGAAACAAACATCACAACAACAACTGCTGATTTGGAGTGGACAGAAAATGGAACTTCCTCAACTTGGTTTATTGAGTGGGGTACAACTGGTTTTTCATTAGGTTCAGGAACCCTAATTTCCGGTATTACAACTACAAATTACCAATTAATTGGACTGTTGCCATCTACAACTTATGATTGGTACGTAAGTTCGGATTGTAGTGATTGGGCAGGACCAAGTACGTTTACAACACTAAATTATCCTTGTAATGCCGATGCAGACTTTACTTTTACTGATCAAGGTAATATGCAATACTATTTTGCTACAATTGCCAATATAGACCTTGCAGAATATGCAGTTGATTGGGACTTTGATGATGGTAATGTAGCATCAGGAATAGATGCAACTCACACATTTGCTGCTGCTGGCAGTTATGATGTAAGTTGTTATGTTTATTCACTTGTTGATCCAAATTGTACCGCTCTTGTTACATATACTGTGGTTATATCTTCTGGATTACCATGGCCTGAACCAACAGTTACATCAACTAATCATACAATTCTTGTACCTGTATCTGCAAATATTACGATTGATGGCACTCCTATTGCTGATGGCAGCTATTTAGGTGTATTCTTCAATGATGCAAATGGAGATTTAGTTTGCGGTGGATATGTTTATTACGAAACAAACGGTAACAACTTATTCTTATCAGCTTGGGGAGCAGATGTAGGTTTTGACGGATTTGCAGCTAACGAAGAATTTAAATGGAAAATTTGGGATGTAACCACAGCCTCTGAATTTGATGCTGATGCGACTTATGATTTATCAGGAGCATTCCCTAATGATGCATACTTTGTTGGAAATGGCATGAGCGGTGTTGCTTCATTAAGTGCAATAACTTCTCAAACTCAGGATATCGTCATAAATACTGGTTGGAATATCATTTCAACATACATTGATCCATTCGAACCTTCTTTAGATTCTGCTTTTGCAGCTATTGCATCTGAGGTAATAATCGTAAAAGACGGTTTAGGAATGGTTTACTGGCCATTATACTTTATTAATGCTATTGGTGATTTAACTATTGGCGAAGGATATCAAGTTAAAATGACTACAACTCAAACACTTTCTGTAGTTGGATATGCAGTTGTTCCAGAACTTTCACCTATAAGTATTCCAGAAGGATGGAGTATTTTTGGATACTTACGTCAATCACCTGCTTCAGTTGAAACATTACTAAGTCAAATTGTAGCAAATACTATTATTGTAAAAGATGCGCTGGGTATGGTTTATTGGCCATTCTACGGTATCAACGCAATTGGTGATTTAGATCCTGGACAAGGATATCAGATTAAAACTGATCTTGCTGTAACTCTTACTTACCTTGCAAACTCAGTTTCCTCTAAAACAGAAGTTTTCATTCCAACACCAGTTAGATATACCGAAACTTCAAATACTGGAAACAATATGACTCTTGGAATTCCTTCAAAAGCATGGGATACTACTCCATCACAAAATAGCGAAATAGGAGTATTCAATTTAGATGGTAAATTGCTCGGAAGCACTGTTTATACAGGAGAGAATATCTCAATAGCAATCTGGGGAGATGATTTTACAACAGACGAAATTGAAGGAATAGTAGATGGTGAGAATTATTCAATTGTTCTGTGGGACTATGCTACAAATGATGAATATCAACTTGAAGTAGTTAGCTGGATAGAAGGCGACGAATTTTTTACAAACAATGGAATAAGTGTTGTTGAAGAATTTAAAGCAACAGCTCTTACTAATTCTTTAAGTGCCTTGTACCAAAACATGCCTAATCCATTTAGTCAGACAACTACTATTAAATTCTTTTTAGCTGAATCTTCTGATGTTCAAATAAAATTGTACAATCCAGTTGGTGAACTATTAGAAATATTAGTTTCTGAAAATTATGATGCAGGAGAATATCTTATCGAATTCAATTCAGGTCATTATGCTTCAGGTACATATTATTACAAAATTGAAGCAGAAAACTTTGTTTCAACAAAAAGCATGATAATTCAGAAATAATCAAAATTTTAAGATAACTTATTAAAATAATCAATACCCTCACGAGAAATTCGTGGGGGTATTTTTTTGTATTATGAAAAAAGCGGATAGATTTAAAAATGTTATTAACTACTTTGAAATACATAAACCTGTTGCAGAAACCGAACTTCATTACAAAACAGCCTATGAACTAATTGTTGCAGTAATCCTTTCGGCACAATGCACAGATAAAAGAGTAAATATTATTACACCTGCATTTTTCACAAAATTTCCAAAATGCTCAAACTTGGCTTTGGCAGAATTTGATGAGGTATTTGCACTAATTAGAAGCTGCTCTTATCCAAATTCTAAAACGAATTATCTAATTGGAATGGCTCGCACTTTAGTTGAAAAATTCGATGAAGAAGTTCCTTCAACCAGAGAGAAGTTGCAACAATTGCCTGGGATAGGGAGAAAATCTGCAAATGTAATTCTTTCAGTAGTTTTTAATCAACCAGAAATGGCTGTAGATACTCATATTTTTCGTGTATCAGCAAGAATTGGCTTAACAGAAAATGCCAAAAATCCTTACGAAACTGAAAAGCAACTTGTAGAATTTATTGAAAAAGATAAAATTCCAATTGCACATCATTGGTTAATTTTGCACGGAAGATACACTTGTGTAGCCCGAAAACCAAAATGCAAAGAATGTGGATTAACTGAATACTGTCATTTTTTTCAAAAAAACAACAAATAGAAATTGAAAATTAAGTAGATCAAACTTATAAATATCATTTTTCAATATTCGATGATTCCTTATTCTTATTGTGATAAACATCAAATGCTACAATAATTGCGGTAAATCCCCAAAATGGTGCAGAAGCCTTATCGGTATCAAGAAAATTATTTAAAAATCCATGAAGATAGTAAGTAATAAGTCCCAATAAAGTGGTTAATAATAGAATCTTATTTCCACTGTTTTCTAGCTTTTTATAAGTTTTTATTGCAGTATAAATAGTTGCAAAAATAATTATCAGAAAACTTAACGAACCAAAAATTCCGGATTCTGCAAGAGGTCCAATATATTCGCTATGAGCATTTCCCATATCACCAGCATTAGTACTAATAAAAGTTTTTTCGTAGGAAAACTGAAAGGGAGCATAATTGAACATATATGTTCCGGGTCCCCACCCCAATATTGGTTTTTCAGCAAACATTCGAAGTGCACATTTCCAGCGATTTATCCGTTCAAGATTTGAAGCATCGGTAGCAATATTAGACATAGATTTAATATGCTCTTCAATGTCTTCCGATGAATCTTGTTTATTTTGTTCCAGTTCAACAAAAATTTCAGTGCTAAAGGATATTAAAAAAACAATTAAAATCCCGGCAACTATCAAAATATATTTAAATTTAATTTTAAAGATTACCAATGTCAAAACACCTATTGCCCCTACTAAACTCAACCACGCAGCACGTGTATATGAAAAAACCAAAGCAGTAAAGAATATTACAATAACTACCCAAATTAGAAATTTTGTACGTGAAGAATAAATCTTATTAAATACAAACCCAAATAATAAAGGAATAAACATAACTATCAATGCACCATATGATGTATGGTCGTTATAGAATGGCCGAACTACCCAATTTGAAGCTTCCTGATTGAACAAACCAAATGTGCTGTGGCGAAATAATGAATATGCAATAACTATAATAAATGGAATAATGTACAACCAAATGAAATAATTAATATTATTTATTTTAGTAAAAACCTGTGTTGCAAGGAAATAGAATACAACAACAAACCATAATCGCGACAAAAGAAATTTGAATGAAACCATAGGAATTGTGCTACTAATACTAGTAAACAAAATCCAAAACAGATTGAAATATATCGCAATCGAAATTGGATGAACTAAGATTTTCTTATCAAATTTTTGTTCAAAAAGGATTTTGATAATAAACAAAATCATTATGCCAAATAGGATCGGTTCTGTTGGCATATAAATGTCGATACCAATATCTCCAACAAATTCGGACAGAGGAACCGAAAGTGGAACGAAAAATACTATTAAAAGAACAACTTTTTCAATAGAAAAAAAAGTTAGCATGACTATTAATAATAAAAATGGTATCAAAGCAAAAAAATAAATTTCATTATACATGAATATTGCATTCAGAATTATGAAAATTATTGAGAACTTATAAAAATTTTTAAAACTAATAAGGTTTGTCATTTGTTTACGAAAGACAGTTTTGGTATCGCAAATTATTTAATATTCTTATTAATCATTGGATGACTTCTCAAGGTGTCAATTAAAATTAATAATATTAAAGCAAATATAAAAGTTGAGAAAGTTGACAAACTAACAATCAACCATCTTATTGGTTTCGATTTTTTTTCGGCTGCAACAGCTCTATCCACAATATATTTGTAGGGCAATTCATGTTCTGCATCAATTTTTGCTTCTATATATTTCTGCTTCAAATTACTAAGTCGTTCAATTTCATATATTAAGCGATCACGAATTGCAACATACTGCCCACCATATTTCGATAGGATGTCAATTTTTTCTTCCAATTTTTTTATATTTTCAGTTTTCCCTTGAATTATTGCTGTAGCAAGAGCATCGTTAAATACTTCCGATTGTGATTCGTAATTATTAATTCCTTTGGTCCTAATTATGTTTATTGAATCTTCAAGAATTTTTATTTGATCAATCAAATCGAAATACTGTCTCTCTACAATATTGAGAACCATTTTTGCCCTATCTTTTTGCATTTTACTCATAGCTGTATCAACCAGCGATGCAATTGTATTAGCAATATTGGCAGCAGTTATTGGATCTGTATCTAAAACTTCAATCTCGATCGACATAAATTCTGTTCTTTTGAAAGTAACATTGTCGCTAAACTTTTTGTGCAGTTTTGTCAATTTAAACTGCGCAGTTGAATCAATTTCGTAATGTTGCAGCAATCCAAATTTCTTAATTATTTTGTCTCGAATACCATCGGAATGCAGCACCTGTAGCATCTGTTCAACTTCCTCTTCTTCTCCAAATTTCAAAATGTTTTTCCGATTATTATTCATAGATAATAAATCATTTGAAATTGAGGAAGAAGATGCCGGAAACATTACAACTGTCGATTTATATCGAGGAGTTATTGTCAATGCCACAATAATAGAAGCTATGGCTCCCGAAATTGTAATTATCAATAAGGGTTTAATATATTTTATTATAAAACTTATTAAATCCGAGGAATTAAAATCATAAGTTACTTTCGATGTGTTATCCATTTTTTATACTTTTTCTGTTGATTGAAACAAAGAAATCTCTCATCGTTTCAAATTTGTTTCTATGAAAATAGAATTATTTTAAATTCATAAAAAAACCAAATATTTTATTCCAATATTATTAGATAGTAATTTTTCTTTCCTTTTTGAACTACTATATATTTATCGCCAATCAAATAATTGCTATTCATTGATAATTCTGCATCGTTAATTTTGATTTTATTGATACTAACTCCTCCACCCTTGATCATTCTTCTTGCTTCTCCTTTCGATTTAAAAACCTGAGTATCAAACGATAATAAATCCAAAATATTAACATTATTCTCAATTAGATTTCTACTAATATTAAATTTTGGAACTCCTTCAAAAACTGCTAATAAAGTTTTTTCGTCAATTTTTTTAAGAGTATCGAAAGTTCCTTTTCCAAACAGAATTTGTGAAGCATCAATGGCAATATCATAATCGGTTTCGCAATGAACCATACATGTAATTTTCTTAGCTAAAGTTTTTTGAAGTTGCCGTAAATGCGGCGCTTCGCTATGTTGTTTCTTTAAATCTTCAATTTCATTTTCAGTGAGTAAGGTGAAAATTTTAATATATTTTTCTGCATCAATATCAGAAATATTCAACCAAAACTGATAGAATTTATATGGAGATGTAAGTTTTGGGTCAAGCCAAATGTTTCCATCCTCAGTTTTTCCAAACTTCGATCCGTCCGATTTGGTAATTAGTGGGCACGTCAAAGCAAAGGCTTCACCTTGAATTTTTCGTCTGATAAGTTCAGTTCCTGCTGTAATATTTCCCCACTGATCGGAACCTCCCATTTGAAGTTTGCAGTTTTTATTTTCATATAGGTAAAGAAAATCGTATGCTTGCACTAATTGATATGAAAATTCTGTAAAAGAAAGCCCGGTTTCAAGTCGCTTTTTTACTGAATCTTTAGCAAGCATATAGTTTATTGTAAGATGTTTTCCAATATCGCGAACATAATCGAGAAAACTAAACTCTTTCATCCAATCATAATTGTTCACAATTTCTGCATAGTTTGGCAGATTATCAGAATCGAAATCAAGAAATTTCATCAATTGCTTTTTTAAGCAGCTCTGATTATGACGAATTGTTTTTTCATCTAAGAGGTTTCTTTCTACCGATTTTCCTGATGGATCGCCAATCATTCCTGTTGCTCCACCAATCAGTGCAATAGGCTTGTGTCCAGCCAATTGCATATGCTTCAACATCATAATCGAAACCAAATGCCCAATATGCAAGGAATCAGCTGTTGGGTCAATACCAACGTAAGCACTTGACATTTCTTTTTGGAACTGCTCTTCTGTTCCTGGCATAATATCGTGTATCATGCCTCGCCATTTTAATTCTTCAACAAAATTCATCTACGTATAATTTTTGGCAAAGATAAAAAATAGCTTTAGTTCATCTATAAATAAATATTCTGATAATAGATTCGATTGGTTTATTTTTTATAAACGTCCTTTCTATGTCTTACATGATATACTGTTACTACTTTTATTAAATTCTCAACTTCGTATATAACTCTATAGTTTCCAACTCTTAATCTATAACTCTTTTCAGTTCCTTTTAGTTTTTTGCATTTATTTACTGGAAATGGGTCGTTTGCCAAAGATTATATAGCGCTGATTATATCATCAATATTATGTTTAGCAATTTTCCTAAAATCCTTTTCAACAGAATGAGTAATTTCTATTCTATATCTACTCATTGCTCTTTAATTCATTTCTTAGTTCTGTTAGGGATATTTTTTTTTCATCTCGTCTTTCTGCAATAACAAGCAAATCATTGTAATCTTCAAGTAATTCTTCGTATTCTTTAGAGGGCAAAACTACGAACGCATGCAAACCTTCGGCATTTTTAAGATATTGAGGATGCAATTTTTGTGATGTAATCATGACAAAATATTTAAATTAATACTGTTTACAGTTTATTTATAAAATGAACGTTTCAAAAATATATATTTCTAATCATTGCAAATACTTAACAGACATTGCATTGTTTCAGATTTAGTTTTTTCAGTCAATTGTTAGCATTCCATGTGCCAAATCAAATCCATTTCCTATTAGTATAATCCTGTTCATTAATCCTATGTTTATATCTATTAATTGAAATATAATATAAACTATAAAGATAATCATAAATTAAAAATGATTTTTTAACCTACAATCAATTTCAACTAAAAGGCAAAAATACAGTAAACCTGCTACCTTTATTAAACTCACTATGAGCACGTATTTTTCCGCCATGTGCTTCAATAATACTTTTAACATAGTGTAAACCAAGCCCAAAACCTTTAGTATTATGAATATTTCCAGTAGGGACTCTATAAAATTTATCGAAGATATATTTTAAGGTATCTTTTGTCATTCCAATTCCATTATCTGCAACACTGATAAAAATACCTCTGCTATTGTTATTAGTTGTAATACTAATAGTTTTTTCCTCTTTCGAATACTTATTTGCATTGTCAACCAAATTGTTAATCACATTGCTAATATGCAAAACATCTATATCAACCTCAGTTTGTTTTGCTTTTAGTTTATAAACTAATTCGACTGGAAGTTCGCAATGATCGAGGCATAAACTGTTTACAGTTTCCTGAATAAGTTCATGAATATCAATTGTTTCAATTTCGAGATTATATTTTCCTTTATCAAGAATTGCCATTTGCAAAACTCTTTCAACCTGTTTTCTGAGTCGAGAATTTTCATCAAAAATTATTTGAGAATATTTTTTTATTCTTTCGAATGATGAGAGTTTATCCGATTTTAATAAAACCTCGCTTGCCATAGATATTGTAGAAATTGGAGTTTTGAACTCATGTGTCATATTATTTATAAAATCGTTTTTTATTTCAGACAATTTCTTTTGTCGAAATATTGTTGAAACTATAAATATGAAACTGGCAACGACTATTAACAAGAAGAAACCAGAGAAGAACAGCCAAATCAAGAGCTCAGATAATATAAAATTGCGTTTTTCAGGAAAAAATGTTATTAGATTATAGCATTCCTTTTTCCAAATGCAAGACAAGCAAGTTTTGTGAGCACTAAAAGAAATATTTTTTGAAATTATATTATCGTCGCCAAAAAGAGTTTTACTCTCATCGCATTTTACAATTACATATTCATAGATGGTATCAACACAAAATATCTCAAAATACTTATTCAGCAAGGAATCTACAACCACCGTATCTATAACATCTCCAATTTTTGCATTAAAGTATGTACATTCCAAGCTATGATCTTCAAGCTCAACTTTAAATTTTTCGTTGTTTAGTTCTACCAAATCGTCAACAACTTTTTGAAGTGCCAGAGCTACCCGATGATCGTATTGTTGTTCGGCAATTGATACTGCATTTTTTATCCAAAACAGTTGAATAAAAATCAAGCCTGTCAGGGCCATGGCTGTAAGAAAAATAATTATTTTTATTGTGAGCTTTTTCATTTTGCGAAAGTATTTGCAAAAATACAGATATAATAATGTTTAACAATTTATTAACTGACAGTAAAAATTTACAATTGATTTTCTGGTATCTCTATTCAACTATCATTATTGACAGATTTTGAAATTTTAAACAGATAAAACATTAAAAAAACATTAAAACCCAAGCCTACCAACGAAAATAGAATTATGGAAACAAAAAAACTGTCGAAATAAAAATATCCACAAAACAAAGCCAAAAATCTAAATATAATAAGAAAAATATCATAAACCAACATTTGTTTTTGCTTATTCAAAATGGTTATCACAAATGTTATTGGAGAATTCAGGAACATAACAAAGAGCCATGGAACCAAAATTTGTGCAAATTGTCCTGAGATTTCCCATCCTTCTCCAAGGAATAAATTGAAAAGAATCGGTGCAAATATCATAGCAATACCAAAAGGAACAATTGATATTTTTAGCAAATTAATGTATGCTTTTTTAATAAAAGCGAACAAATCTCCATCTCTATTGTAAATATCTGATGCTTGTTGATAAAAAACCTGCCCAATACTTTGACTTAGCATTCCCATTGGAGTACCTACAATTCTCTGAGCCATCCCAAAATGAGGAGTGATATGGCTACCGAAAAATTTTGTCAATAAAAATATTGGAAGATGATTTGACAAATTATTCAACAAGCCGATTAAAGTATTTAATTTTGGAATATCACGATACTTTTTTGCCAAGCTAAGCATATCACTAAAACTAACATCTGCTAACAAGTTTCTTTCGTTTTTCAAAACTCGAAATGTTATGAAACTTGCCGAAAAAAATTGTCCAATTAACATTCCACCAATCATTCCGAAATTGTTTGTTGGCATAAGTCCGGCAGAAACTTGGGAACTTGCAGCAGAAACCGATTTACATACTTTTGTGTATGAAATTGATTTATAATCTTTTACTCTATTACACCAATAATTAAACGATTGAAAAATTCCAAGAAAAAATATGCTTATTGGAACAAAAAACAACCAATTTTCAATACCCTTTTCACCAATAAGTATAGAAATTTCCTTTGAAAAGAAAATGATAATAACTAACAAAACCAAAGAAACCACAATCGAAATAATTATACTGAGTATCAGAACATTAACTGCATCTTTTCTGTTGGAAGGTAAAACTATTGCAAGCTCCATCTGCAAAGTTGACAAAACGGATAAAACCATTACAATAGATGAATAAATAAAAAAAATTGCGAAAACCTCAGTAGAATATAGTCTGGTTAAAACAGGGAGAATTAATAATGGTATGAGTTGTGCAAGAAATGAACCTGAAAATAGGGTCAATACATTTTTGACAAATTCATTTCCAAAATGTTTTTTAATAAAGTCCTGCATAAATTCTACTATTAAAAGTAAATTTGAAGTTTAGCCCGAATTCCAAAAGTCTGAACATTTGGTTTGTCGAGATGCGATAATCGCCATACTGCATCGACTCTAATAAATTTAATAATATTTTCGACACCTATTCCAGCTTCAAAATATGGATTATTTAAACCGGAAAGTGAATATGGGAAATCGAAATAATCAACATTTTCAGATTTCAAACTGCCGGCAAGAGCTTTTGCATGGATTACTTCCCTAAGTTTTAGCTTTCTAAATAATGGAATTTTATTCAGAAACAATCCCATAAAATGATGTTCGGCAAAAAAACTTATATATTGGTCTGATACAAACTCGTAATAATTCATCATATTAAAAGCATACTCGTCTAAAGCATAAGTTTCGTTTCCTTCATGGAGTCGCAAAAGTGGATAGGGTAAAGTTCCAAATATTTTTCCCATATCTACAGTATATTTCAACCACCCAAAAGTACTGATATTGAACCAATGATAATAGTTTAAATCAACTTTTAAATACTCGAAATCGCTTTTAAACAGATTGTTAATTCCGTATGAGAGGTTCAAATTTACGACAGGATAGAGTGAACCCATACTTACCCTTTCAAACTCTCCATAAACGAAGCGTTCTTTATAGGCAAATCTTGTATTGAACTTCAATTCAGAACTAATTAAACTTATGTATTCTATCGAATTTTGAACTAATGGAATGCTATCGCTCGGATACATTTTCTTATAAGTGAAAGTTAAAGTATTTGAAAATCCCTGAAACCATTCTTTTTCGTAAAACGATGTAAATGTCTGAGTATTTGTAAGTTTATAATTAGGATTTCGTTGCAAAATTGAAGACAAAATATTATCGTCCAAAAAAGCATTTTGGCTTTTGCCAAGTTGTTCAACATCGTCCTGATAATGAATCCTAAGAGTTTGTCGTGGATTTTTCGAAAACATATATTGAGCTCCAAGTCCATATTTCAACTTTCCAATATTTATTTCATCTTCAGTACTATAAGCAATATGGCCATCTAACATCAGTTTTGTACTGAATTTATTGCTGGTTCTACCACCAAGTTTAAACCTAACACCTTCAATTTCGTTGAAACTAAGAAATGTATAATATGGTCCAAATTCAAAATTATTCTTAACGTAATATCCTGTTACAAAAGTTGTTATAAAATCTACTATGGTATTAAATAGAGGAACATTTTTTATAGAATCAACCATCTGATATACCTTTTTTTCTTTCATTGATAGCTTTTCGTGCCTCGAATTTTCCCAAAATTCATTAGACTTTTTGAATGCCTGGTCTTCAACTACTACCTCCGACATGTTGGAATATATCTCAGAATTTTTCAATTCTCCAATTTGATAATTTCTATATGAAGTAGTTTTTTTACCGAGAAATCCTGTAGTCCGTTCAGCAATGTTAAAATCTATATACAATTTTGTTCTATCTAAAAACCATTTTCCTCCAACTTTTTTATACTCAGACTCATCGACAAAATCGTTCATGAAATTTATATTTACATCCTGAGCAATTCTGATTTTGTATTTTTTTATTGCAAAAGTAGTATCGTTCACCCAAAAATCGCCAGTGAAAGTAAATTCTTGTTTTCGTTTGGGTTTAAATGAAATTTGATAGCACCAAAAACTATCAATAAACGCACTGTCGATAAGATAATATCGATAATAAAGTTTTCCAAATTTTGCTATAGGACTTACAAATGGTTGGTCAAAAATTGTTATATGGTTTTCATAAAAATTAAAATCCTGATACATTTGACCGGTAAATTGAGATAAACTCTGATTTTCAATTCCTGAAATCTTACTTGCTTTTACAATTTCTAATTCCTTTTTAGGGCTTTTTCTGTAATAAAAATCCGACATGCTTTCAGAAATCAAAACTGGCAAATATGATTTCCCGGAGATTACGGATGTATCGACATAATCGAAAATGAATTGAAATTGCTTGAATGCTTTTTTATTTTTTAATTCTTCGTCGTAATTATATACATCGAGCTCAGTTTTATTGTAAATTTCGCAATTGTAAAAATCATAATCGTTTGAATTATTATTTTTATTGTTTTCGTAGATTTTATTAAGAATTGCAAATGCTGGATTTTCGCCGGACATTACAACAATTTCATCTATCAGTATATTCTCAGGAACTAACTCAATATCTATAGTTGAAAGCTTAAATTTTTGAACAAAATATTTTTGCGATATATATCCAATGTATGAAAAAACAACTGTATCTGTGGGAGTTTTAGTTTCTAAAAAGAAGCTTCCTTCAAAATCTGAAATTGTACCGATTCTGGTGTTTTGAAAAGTTATATTTACAAAAGGAATTGGTTCTTTTGTTTTCGAATCGATTATATGCCCTCTGATTTTGGTGTATTGCGAAAATATATTATTTGAAAATAAAAAAACAACAATTACCAATAATAAGTGAAGAAAATAAATATTTGTATTAATGTTTTTCATGCAAAATATTTATTTAATAAATGAAATTACATTAATTTTATTGTAGATTCTCCTTTAAAAATTGTTTGGTTCAATAAATTCTAATAGATAAAACATCATTATTAAGAATATCAAATATATTAATAGTATAAGTTTTAGGAATCCTTTGAAAAGGAAATTTGACAAGCTTCGCACTAAAAAAATTCAACTCCGATAATTGAAATGTCATCGAAAATTGTTTCCTGTCTTTGACGTATATTAAGCTTTTTTATGATATTTTCAATCGTTTTTTTAATGTTCAGGTCTTTTTCAAAGTATTCTTCAAGCTGATCTGCTTCAAACTCAATATCATTATGATATTCCATTTCAACCAATCCGTCAGTGAAACACAATAATTTTGTTTCTGATTGAATTATTTCATTTCCTACCGAGATTTTGGGAATTTCATCGAGCATTCCAATCCCAACTGAGCCCTTGGTGAGATATTTCATTTTTTTATTTGCCACTTCGTAGAGAAGTGGGGGATTGTGCGCTGCATTAATATACTCAAGTTCTCTTGTTTGATAGTTATATTTTGCAATAAAAAGTGTAAGAAACTTTTCTCCCTTGGCATTATCGAGAACTGTTTTGTTTAATTTGACAATCAAATCTGGCAGTTTTATTTCATCTGTAAATAGTGCTCTTAATGTTGCCTGAAAATTAGACATTAATATTGCTGCTGAAATACCTTTCCCAGAAACATCGGCAATGCAAAAACCTATTTCATTTTGGTTTAGTTCTATGAAATCGTAATAATCACCGCCCACCTCAAAATGTGGCAAATAGAAGGATGCAGTATTTATTTTTTCATTTTTTGGAAGGGAATTACTATCAGGAATTAGCATTGATTGCATTTTCGATGCCAGCAGAAATTCTTGCCTAATTTTGAGCTGATCGACATTTTCTTTGGCTAATCGTTTGTTTTCTATTGCAACGATAATGATGTTTGCAATAGTATCAATAAAATTCTGATGCTTTATTGTTGGACTTACTCCCTTCTCTTCCAGCTCTTTATCGCCAATCAAAACATAGGCTAAAATCTGCTCTTTATGCGACACCGGAATAATCAAATCGAATTGTCGTAGTTTTTTGTCACTTGACAAACTACATCTTGTCATTTTTTTAAAGCGGCATATATCTTTTTCTACATCAATATTTTCAATACTTGTCTCGTCGATACCTGAAACTATAAATTGCTCCCATTTTTTGGTTTTTTTATACAGCAAAACTTTCCCGATGTTCAATTCTTCTATTAAAAGTTTTTCAAATCTTACCAAAAGCTCATCTACCGTATAATTTTCATTAATGGCGCGAGTAATATCTAATAGATAATTTAATTTAAAATTTGAAAATTCAAGTCTTTTGCTTTTTCCCCTTGCCATAGTGTTTTAGAAAATATAGCTACAAATTTTTTAAATTAATTCCTAAAATAATGAAATATTTCAAAAGATTCAGGCTATCCTACAATTGCTGAAATATTATAAATTGCAACGTAAGCCAAAATCACAGGAATTAATCAATTATTTTACTCTCTCGACATACTGTCCGGTTCTTGTATCAATTTTTATTTTATCGCCCTCGTTCACAAACAAAGGTACATTGATAATTGCTCCTGTATCAAGAGTTGCCGGTTTCAGTGCAGTTGATGAAGATGTATCACCTTTTACTCCGGGCTCTGTATATGTTACATCCATAATTACAAACGGAGGCAATTCGCAAGTTAGTGGAGTTTCTGTATCAGCATGAAAAACAACCTCAACTTCTGTTCCTTCCTTAAAAAGTTCAGGTTTTTCAATCATAGTTTCTTGTATTATAATCTGTTCGTAGGTTTCTGTGTGCATTAAATTCAGACCCATATCGTCTTTATAGAGAAATTGATATTTTCTTCTTTCAATGCGTGCAACATTAATTTTCACTCCTGCCGAAAATGTGTTTTCAATTACTCTCCCTGTAATCAAACTTTTTAGTTTAGTTCTTACAAATGCAGGTCCTTTACCAGGTTTTACGTGCTGAAACTGCACAATTGTATAAAGATTTTTATTAAATTCGATACATAAACCATTTTTAAAATCTGATGTACTTGCCATAAACTCCTATTTTTTGAATAAAATACAAATGTAAAGAAAACTATTGAATGTAATAAAAGAACTTGTTTTTTTTAGATTTTTTCTATCCGTCAAGATTTTAATGTGGTAGATTAAGAACAATGTATGAAATGAAAAGGAATCTATTATTCTTGGTGAAACATTTGCATATTTCCAAAACTATCTCTTTAAATCAGGTATCCAAAACTATTCCAAATCAAGCTCTTTCAAGGACAATTGAATTCTCTCTCTTTCAATGTCAATTTCTAAAATTTTTGCTTTTATATGTTGATGAATACTGACAATTTCGGCAGGATCGCTCACAAATTTATCGGCAAGATTTGACACATGAATCAAAGCATTTTGTTTGATTCCGATATCGACAAATGCACCAAATTTTGTAATATTATTAATTATTCCCGGAACTATCATGCCAACTTTTAGGTCTGTAATATTATAAATTCCTTTTGCAAATTCGAAAACTTTAATGATTGAACGAGGATCTCTCCCGGGTTTTGAAAGTTCATCGACAATATCGCAAATTGTAGGTAATCCAACTTTCTCAGAAACATATTTCTCGGCTTTAATTTTTGCTCTAATTTTTTCATTTTCAATTAAATCGGAAATATTACATTTAAGATTCTTTGCCATTTTTTCAACAATATGATAGCTTTCCGGATGAACGGCACTATTATCTAATTGATTTTCAGCATTTAGGATTCGTAAAAAACCAGCACATTGCTCAAAAGTTTTTGTTCCAAATCGTGGAATATTCATTAGCTCTTCACGAGAATGAAACTCTCCATACTTTTTTCGGTAAGACACAATGTTTTCCGCAATATTCTCTGACAAGCCAGAAACAAACTTTAACAAATGCTTACTCGCAGTATTCAAATTTACACCTACTGAATTTACAACACTTTCAGTTACATGTTGCAAGCTTTCCTGAAGTTGTTTTTGATCTACATCGTGCTGATACTGACCAATACCGATGGCTTTGGGTTCAATTTTTACCAGTTCTGCCAAAGGATCCATAAGTCTTCGTCCAATAGAAATTGCACCACGCACAGTTACATCGAACTGAGGAAACTCCTCTCTGGCAATTTTTGACGCAGAATAAACCGAAGCACCATCTTCGCTAACAACATAAACCCGAACTTCTCTATCTAATCGAAGTTTTTTTACGAAAAATTCGGTTTCACGACTGGCGGTTCCATTTCCTATTGCAATAGCATCTATTTTGCATGAATTCACCAATGAAGCAATTTTTTTGGCAGATTTTTTTGTATCATTTTGAGGATTGTGAGGATAAATTGTCTCGTTATGTAATAGATTTCCTTGTTCATTGAGACATACAATTTTGCAACCACTTCTGTATCCCGGATCTATTGCTAATATTCTTTTTTGCCCTAATGGAGAATTTAAAAGTAATTGCTTCAAATTTGTTGCGAAAACGGAAATTGCTTGTTCATCAGCATTTTTCTTCGATTGATTTCGAAACTCAGTTTCAATTGTTGGAAAAATCAAGCGTTTATAGGCATCTTTTACAGCAATAGCAACTTGCTTAGAAGACTCATTTGTTGATATGTCATCATTTACATAATAATTTGAAAGTTGTTCGATAATTTCTTGATCATTTGGTTTGATTACAACTTTTAAGATTTCTTCTTTTTCAGCTCGAAAAATAGCAAGAAATCTGTGAGATGGACAGTTTGCCAACTTTTCCTCAAAATCGAAATAATCTTTATATTTTATTCCTTCCTCATCTTTTCCTTTTTTTACTTTAGAAAAAATTGAAGCAGACCGAGCAAAATGATTCCTTACAATATTTCTTGTTCGTTGATTTTCACTAATCCATTCGGCAATAATATCACAGGCTCCTGCTACAATTTTTTCTTTTGTGCCAAATTTTTCGGTTTTATATTTATCTAATGAAAAACTTAAACTCTTTTTATTTTGACTAATAATTATTTTTGCAAGCGGTTCGAGTCCATTTTCTTTAGCCACTGTGGCACGGGTTTTCCGCTTAGGTTTAAATGGCAAATAAATATCTTCAAGTTCGTTCAAACTTTTACAATGTTCAATCTCAATTTTTAATTTTTCAGTAAGTTTTCCCTGACTTTCAATTGTACTTAAAATGCTTTTTTTTCTCTCAATCAATTTCTCAAAATCTGCCAATAAATTTTTGATGTCAAGAATCTGCACTTCATCCAATCCACCGGTTTTTTCCTTTCTATATCGAGAAATGAAGGGAACACTTGCTCCATCTTTCAATAAATTATAAGTGTTCTTTACGCAGGATTCATGTACATTTAGGACTTTTGAAATTTCTTGAAAATACTTTTCTATCATTTTTTTATTTTATCAACTGTTTGCAAATGAAACCGGCAGCATTTCCATCACCAAAAATTGGAGGAAAATTTAAATCGCTCTTATTAATTAGAAAATTATAACTTTCAATAATTTTATTAATATCGGCATCGGCAATAATTGCTGTTTCATTTTCCACCAACTCAACCCATTCGGTTTGTGGACGCAGAATAACACAAGGTTTTTGAAAGAAAAATGCTTCTTTTTGAACTCCTCCTGAATCTGTAATTACAATTTTTGAATTTCGTTCAAGTTCAATCATATCTAAAAATGAAACTGGAGGAATTAATTTTATATTCTTATGTTCAATCACTTGGTTATATGTCTGGTTGCTAAGATTGCTTTTTAAAAGTTTTTGTGTGCGAGGATGCAAAGGGATAACAAAATCGATATTTTCATTCGTAAGAATTGAAATAAAAGCTTTAAAAATTGCTTCTAACCTTACTTTTTTGTCTGTATTACTATCGCGATGTATTGTAATCAATGCAAATTTTCCCGGTTCAAGCTGATTGTCTTTTAGTATTGTTGAATTCTTTTTTGCAATTTCCGAGAAAAATAAGCTATTATCGTACATAATATCTCCACAATGAAAAATTGCAGGATTGTCGATTGAATATGGTTGAGGGTTGTTTTCGTTAAATCCCTCTCGAATCAAATTTTTTAATCCTGCTTTGGTAGGAGAAAAAAGAAATGTTGAGCAATGATCGCAAGTAATTCTATTTATTTCTTCGGGCATAGACTTGTTGAAAGATCGCAAACCAGCTTCGATATGAACTATCGGAATATGAAGTTTCGATCCTGCAATTCCGCCGGCGAGCGTAGAATTTGTATCGCCATATAGAATTATAAAATTGGGTTTTTCATTAAAAATAATTTCCTCAATTCCACTAATCATTTCGGCAGTTTGTTTGCCATGCGATGATGAACCAACACTCAAATTATACTTTGGTTCAGGAATCTGGAGCTCCTCAAAAAAAACCGACGACATATTTTTGTCGTAATGTTGTCCTGTATGAAGTATTATTTCTTCGATTTTATCTGAAAAATTGCTTTTAATTTTTCTGCTCAAAGCAGAAGCTTTAATTATTTGTGGCCTTGCTCCTATTATTGTTAAAAGTTTTATCATCTTTTTGTATTTGAATTTGTAGATTTTTGACATCAAGACTAATTTGCAAAACTATTTATTAAAAATCTGTTTTAGTTTTTTACCAAGTTCAGAAGCACGCAGATTTTTTGCAATAACTTTTCCGTCTTTGTCTATAAGAAAACTCGATGGAATACTTTTTACTCCGTATTGTTTTGCAGGAACACATTGCCAAAATTTAAGATCGCTCACGTGAATCCAATCAAGTTTGTCAGCTCTAATTGCATTTATCCAATCGCTTCGTTTGCCGGCTTTGTCTAAGGAAACTTGATATATCTCAAAACCTTCGTCTTTATATTTATTATAGTTTGCTACCAAATTCGGATTTTCTCTTCGGCAAGGAGCACACCATGAAGCCCAAAAATCTAATAAAACATATTTTCCACGAAGTGAATGTAAGGAAATATTTTCTCCATTCGGACTTGGCAAATTAATTTCGGGTGCTATGGTATTTATTTCAACAGAAGCCTGAGGCTGTTCCTTTTGTATCTTCTGCTGCTCTTCGGCAATAAACTTTTGCTTCATCTGAGAAATTGAACTTCTAAGAGTCAATAAGTGCTTTGATTCAGGATATAACTTAGTTAGATTTCTCTCGACATTTTCGAAATGTGCCAGATCGCTTTTTTCAGTAAGAATTTGTCTGCCTGCAATGCCTTGAAACAGCGCCATTAAGGAGACAAGAGAGCTTTCATTCTTTTTGATAAAGCTCAATAGATAGTTTCTGAACTTTGACAAAATAATTCCAGATCGTTGGTCTAAGCTTGTTCTTAAAGCCTCTATATCAATTGTTTTGTCCTCAAGTGCATCCTGATAAATTTTGTTTAGCTTTTGAATCTCATTGTCATAAAAATATGAAGAATCGGCAACTTCTTTAATAGCCTCTGATTCTTTAGAGCCTGAAACAGAATAAGTTTTATTTAGATTAGAAAAATCGGCATCTATTTTAACTTCTTCATCAGGATTTATAAGAAGCAAAATAAAATCGGATTTGTCTTTTTGCAGAGAGAAAAAAGTAGTTTTTTCGCAACGAGCTTTTACTGTAAAATTTCCATCGCTACCTATTTTTGCAGAATCTAAAGCCTTACGCATATATCTGCTATCCTCATAATCATACAGAAATATCCAATTCTCACCGGCATTTTTAATATTTCCTGATACTCCAAAATTACTATTGTCGGTACTGCAATTGCTAAAAATCGCAACAACCAAAACAAAAACCAAATACTTTTTCATTACTTATATTTTAGATTAAAATTAGGCAAATATACAAATTTGAGTAATGATGAAAGTTTTGTTTTGAATAGATTCTAATTAGTTGGTTAAAGCAAAATATCAGCAGCCAGCATTTTTATTTGATAGCCTAAGAAAAAAGGGAGAGAATATATTTTGATAGCGTAAAAAGATACGGTGGGTTTTCAAAACCCACAGAGACTGATGCCAGATTCTAATTCGCCGGATAAAGCAAAGTATCCGCAGCAGTCATTTTTATTTGGTAGCCTTCGCCGGGATTCATGTTTCCTATGTTGTTTATTCCGTAGAGGGGCCAATAAACCAAGCCATTGCCATTTTTTACAACATATACATTTGATGAAATGTTGGCAAGCATAGTGCCGATGTCTCCGGGGTTTTGGCGGAGGTAGCCTATTATATTCCAGCCTGACTGTAAGTTCAATGGTGTTGTTTCGGGCACAACAGCTATGCCGTTTACTTCAAGGATATTAAAGTTGTACATTTTTATAATATAACCTTCACCAATTTGCAAATCGCCAATAGTGTTTACATTATACATAGGCCAAAAAGTTTGCCCGGTTTCGTTTTTCATAAGAACCATATCTGGAGCCACATCTTCAAAAACTGAATCACAATCTGCCACATATATATCAACATAGCTCGAAATGATTGACCAACCCTGATTCAGATTTATATATTGTTTTGTGGTATCGGGAGCAGGAATGAATTGGCTTGCTTTTAAAACATAAATATCATTGCTGTTTAAATAAAAGCTTGGTGAAACAAGACTGTCAAATTGAATAGAAGGCATGGTATTGAAAACACCGCTTATATAAATATCATAAGCATCATCAATATATAATAATCGAGGATATGCAAAGTGTTGTTCAAAAATATTGTGCCATAGTTTTTCCCCGGAAGGATTAAATTTACTTAGAATTGTAAACATATCATTTGGTTGAGAAGGTGATATTATTGTATCATTATCAAAATAAACAGTATCATCTGCAAAGTAAAAATCAAAATATACACTATTATCCTTATCAAAAGTTATTATTGGTTCTATAGATTCACCTATTGCAGTTTCAGTAATAGCGTACTTTTTCCATAATATGGAACCGGATGAATCCAATTTGGCAATCAACGGATTATGGCAATTAGGTTGTGTTGGAAAAACATTAGATGCCCATATTGTGTCTGAATCAAATAAAGATGTTAGAGCACTTGAGTATGCGGCAACTAAAACATTATTTGAATTATCAATCTTTACATCACAAATGAAGTTTTGGTCATATATTGTGCTGGCATTTGAATGAAGTAATTTACTCCAAGCAAAGTTACCATTCGCACCAAATTTTATTAGAAATGATACCCCATTGCTATTATTCGCATATAATAAATTCCCATCAACATTTAACAAACTTGAATTTGTGCGTTGTGCATAATAAATATTCCCAAATTCATCCACAGCAAGCGCTTCCGGTTCATCATCGTCTGATGAGTAAATTCGTTTTATCCAAAGCTCGTTCCCAAGTGAATCGTATTTTGCTATAAATGCATCTTCGCTACCCGAATTGCTAATAGTGGTGCCTGCGAAGGTTAATGCTGGGCTGTCGTAGTAGCCTGCAACAATGACGTTCCCATTATTATCTATTGATATTTTTGAAGGATGGTCATCACCACTGTTGCCAAAATTGCAAAGTGAAATTGGATTACCAAGGGTATCTTGTTTTGTAATGTATATGTCAGGAGAGTTTGTGATCAAATTTGTAGTTGTACTCCCATATGTTATTGGACTGTATATTGTCTTAGAAAATATTGAATACATGTAGTTTGAATAAAAACAAAATCCACTACAGGTTGCATAATTTAATGCACCACTAGGATGACCAACTGAATTTATTATGTTTCCAAAATTATCAAATTCTAATAAATAGTTATTGCTACCAACTAGCGAAGTGTCAACAAATAACAAGGTGTCTCCTAAAGCAGTCATTGGGCTTGAAATTGATAAAATACATGAGCCAGAATTATTCTCAGATAAATGAAGAATTAATTCATTGCCATCAGCTCCCAAAGTTCTTAGCCAATGGTATGAAGTAATTTGAGAAAAACCTTGAATTGATAAATTTATTAAAAGAAGTATTATATAGTTTTTCATAACATATTAGTTTAATAAACGATTTTTTAGTTTCTAATAAGACGTTTTTCAAAAGTTATTTCGTTTTTCAAAAATAAAACAAATTTTGTGTAAAGTCAAACTCATATGAATTTGTTTTTGCCAATTTTGAAAAGCTTATGTAAAAAGGAGGCATCCTAATTGATACCCCCTTTGAAAACTAAACATAAAATCATGAAAATCTACAAATTATGAAATTCTACTTTTCATATGAATTTGCATTGTCTTACAGTATTTTTACATTGTGCGAAGAGAAAAGTAAGGGGGGGAATCTACCAAAAACCCCCCGGTTACTATGAAAAAAAACACCTACAATTAATCGTTGCCGGTGGTATCTTCAATCTGCGAAAGTAATTTTAAAGCATTTTCGCTAAAATTATTATCGGATTCTACAATTTTTTTAAGCACTGTTTTTGCATTTTCAGTTTCTCCAATCTCAAGGTATATTAGGCATAAAGACCAATCTATATATTTTTCATAAAATTTATTTCCAGCATCTTTAAGTTTCAGAAACAATTCTTTAGCTTCCGGAAGATTTTTCAACATTAAATGTGTTGAGCCTAAATAAAACATCAGGTTTTGGTTGTTTTCGTCTTTTTCTAATGCCGATTGCAACTTCTCAAGAGCTATGTCATATTTTTGAGTTTCATAGGCGTACATTCCATCAACTGTCTCAGAATGTTTTTGTTCTATTTTGGCAGACCTAAGAGTTGGAAAATAGTAGTTGTTTGGTGCCGAATAATACGAACTTAGATATTGATAGTTTTTGTTAGCTAATTGAATTTGAAAATATGCAATTATCAAAAGCGAAAATGATGCTGCAATAGAGGTAATTATTAAAAAATTCCTATACCTTGCGACATTCATTGAAAACTTGTTGAAAGGCTTCATTATTTGGTTTAGCTTCATTAGATTTTGTCTAAGACGATTTTCTTCTCTTGTATCTATTACTCTCTTAAGAGCTAACCTAAATTTGAATTCCTTTCTTAAGCTATTATCTATTAATACTGCTTTTTCAAACTTATTGCGATCCTGAATTGACAATCTATTTAATATATAGTCATCAATTTTATTATATAAGTCTATTCTCATTTTTCTAAAATTTGTTTATTAATTTCTGATTCCGACAAATCTGAGAAAACTAACTCTCTCAAAATGTCCAAGCATCTTGACCTTTGAGTGTAAAGGGCATTTTTGCTTTCCAATTCCATAAGATTTGCTAATTCTTCTGCTTTAATTCCATTATAATAGGTTTGTTTTAATATTTCCTGGCATTTCGATTTTAATTGATCAAGTTTCAGGATTATTGCATTTTCAAGTTTAATGATTTCTTCTGTTGTTATAATTACCTTTTGGGTTTCTTCTTCTTCGAAAATAGTCTGCTGAACTTCTTCTTCAATTCGATCTGAATATTCGATTAATGAAATTTTCTTTCCTCGTTTACTGTTTAAATAAATATTTTTCCCTATTTTGAAAAGATAAGTTTCAAACTTGGCAGTAAAATTTGGGGTTTTATTTTCTGCGATATTTTTTTTAAACGCTAATAAGGCATCTATATAAATACTTGTAGCTGTATTTATGTCTTCGCCAAACATTTTCAAGAATTGATAAACAAATGGATCTCTATATTCTTCAAAAATTCCATTAAGGGCATTTTCATCTCCTTTTTGTATTCGACTCACAATTTTTTTGAACTTTTCAATGTCTTTTGCTCTGCTCATGTTTGTATGTTCTAAACAAATATATTAAGTAATTTTTCAATTTCGCAAACTATTTTTTTTGCACTATAAGGTTTCTTAACAAATGCATTCATTCCTATTTCTAAACATATTTTTTCTTCATTATTAGATGAATTTCCGGTTACGGCTATAATTGGAAGGTATTCTTTGCAATAAATTTCTCTAATTTTCTTTGTTGCTTCAAACCCGCTCAAAACAGGCATATTTAAATCCATTAGAACAATATCAAATGATTGATTTTTTACCATTTCTAAAGCTTCTAATCCATTGTTAGCAATTTCTACTTTTGCTTGAAAATATTTAAGATGCTCAATCATCAATATTTGATTTGCAATATTATCTTCTACTATAAGTATTTTTGGTGGCATAGGTTTCATTATCAAAATTCATTAGGGCTATTAGCTTTTTATTGTTTGTCTTTTGAGCACAGGTATAGGCTTTTTTGTCGATATAGCATTTGCAAATAGAATTGTTTTTGCATGTAAGTAGTTTTAATGTTTCAATATCTTGATTTTCGATTGCAAAAAGAAAAGCATATTTATTGTCATTGTTGATTTTAGAACTGTTTGCTTTGTTTTTAAGTAAAATTAAAATGGCATCTGACAAACCCATTTCTACGGCAAACATTAGTGCAGTGTTACCATTTTCATCGGGCATATTTATTTCGCAATCTTTTTCTATCAAAAGATTTATCATATTCAAATTCCTTGATAAAACTGCTTCAATTAATGGCGTATTTCCATATTGGTTAATTTGATTGATTTTATGCTTATGGCGCAGAATTATGTTTACAAGATGTTCGTTATTTGTATGTATAGCTTCTGTAAGGTCTTCTTGATTTTTCTGATAGAATTTTTTTAAGAATTCATAGAATTTTTCGTCTTTATAATATCGTACTATTGAGGCTACAGTCTGATTTCTTTTGTTTTTTAAGCCTAAATCAGCTTTGTTGTTTATCAATAATTTTATAATTTCAAACATTTTGGTTTTCGATATTTTAGAATTATTCATTCCTGAATCGTTTTCGGCGAAATAATGTTGAATTGAATAAGACAAGGCAGTTTCTCCTTTCTTATCCTGAATATTAACATCTGCTCCTTTAAGCAGCAAATATCTTATCATATTATAGTTAGAGTTAAGTGCCGCATATATCAATGCAGTTTTGCCTTCATTTGAAGATTGCAAATTCAAATCGGCTCCTAAAGAAACAATATTTCGTACAATAGAAATTTTGTTTGCTATTGCAGCATCCATTAATGCAGTTTTGCCTGAAGTTGCATTTCGGTAATTGACCAAAAAATTTATATTGTTAATAGACATTTCAAAAAGTTTTACAAGTTAAAAAAGAACCCTTTCACTATGTAATAACAAATACACCAAAAATCTTACATACTTTTTTGGTGTTTTTTTCACTTTTTTTTGAATAATCTTGTTAACTGTTTGAATATTAGTTAGAAAAAAAAATAAAAAAAATTTCATTTTTTTTTTTAAAATCAAAGTTTTTTCATAAAAAAAAGGTGCATAATCATTTGACTATGCACCCTTTTTTAAAAAGTATTTTTGACTTCTATTTTACAATAAATCTGCCATTGAATTTCGATTCGTCTTGTTTGAATATTGAATAAAAATACATTCCTGATTTCCAATCAGAAATATTCAAATTCAGATTATTTGCAAATTTGTTCAATTCAATTTTCTTCATTCTGCTTCCTAAGGTATTATAAATAATTAAGGAATGCTGCAAATTATTTTCTAATTGATAGTCGAAGTTAATATTTCCCTCGGCAGGATTTGGGAAAACATTGCATTTGTATGAAAAAATATCTGCTTCATTTATATTAATGCTCGATGTATCAACATATTCGCTCATTATGACATCTCCTAAAATTACTTCGCCCTTCGATGAACTACAATTTAAAGTTAATCTAACAAGAACTGCTCCAGTGTCAACATAATTATAAGTTCTTGTTAACTGATAAGTGCTAAGAGGAGAATATAATTCCCATGTAATCTCAACTTCGTTAACATCAACAAGAATAGCTTGAGTAATTCGACCATAATTTACAGTATCAGGATTTTGCTGAAACTGAAAACATGTATCTATCGGATCAATTGCGATTGTAGAAATTGGTGTAGGCATAACTTTGTAATAAACTATTACCATGACACTATCAGTTGCGTCGTCTTGATTGTAAAAAGTATAGCCTATTTTACTTGTTCCTAAATTGTCATTAAAATAATAATCGCCGATAAAATCTGTTAAAGTTTCACCAGGTGCAGCTTGTATTGGATCAGGTGAATCTGTAACCATAGGTCCGTAACATTCAAACCAACAAAAGATATCTGAACTTCCTTCTAACACATCAAGTGCATATTTTTTCACTTTAATACTAACATCAGAACCGGTAACATTGGTTACGTGAACATGTACAGCTAAAATACTATTGTCATCAGAGTCTTGGACAATAATACTCGAATTTGTAATTTTATTTCCTGAAGTATCTGTCAAGACAAAGCTTTGAGAAAAGATTGTAAGTGCTATTGTCAGAAAAGAAAGGCTAAGAATAATTTTTTTCATAATAAGTAATTTTAAGTTAATAATCAGCAAAAGTAATAATATTTATACAATTTGGAGATTTGCTCTCATAATTCAGGCTAAATCTTTTTTTTTGAGGTGCTGGAAATTAACTTTCACCCTATAATTATGAAATATCAAGTTCAGTTTATTGTCATATCATTTACTTTTGTCTTGACACAAAAGTAACAAAAAGTCAAGAAAAAATGATGCTACAACCCACATCCCAGCGCCCGCCCGCCATTTTTTCTGGCCAACGCCTATAATTTTTATCAAAATTATTTTGGTGAGAACAACTGTTGATAATTGTCGATAACAATAAAATTCACGTCTTCTGCAACTAATAGTCTCATTATTAGGTTTGTTCTAACTTTATTGCTGCGGTGGCATCAGAGAATTTTGGGAACAATACTTTTCGAAAATGCTGGCGGTGGGCATAGCTAAGTAAGTAACAAGCCCTCCAACAATTATGGGAAAAACATATTTAGATTGCTGATTCTCAGAGTGATAATTAGTAAATTCAAGGAAAAAGGGCGACTTTACTTGCGGGGAGTATTGAGAAATTAGTATTGTCCTAAAATAATCTGTAGCCTTGATTTTTGTTTCTTTTTATCAAGAAAAAGAAAACAAAAATAATCTAAATTGTTAATATTCAGCACGCAAAAACATGTAAAAACACAAATCGGACTTTTAGCCTTTTACAAATTCAATTTATCATTAGATGACAAAAAAGGCTATTTTCATGAAACTTTCGAAGGAGTTTGTTTCCTTAGGTTTTCGAAGAACAGCCTATAATAATGCATTTTAGCTTACAGATAGCTATCACCAAAACATTTCTCTTCAGCACCTCAAAAAAAGAAATAGCTATAATTCATAATTCAACAATTACCGAATTTTGCTTTTAAATGCTTTCAAGTAATCTTCGTATTTCGTTGTTTTATATATATTTTCAGCAAAATATTTTATAATTGGTTCAATTGCTTTTGGTGGCATGTATCCGTTCACACGGTTTATGATTTGGGATTTTTCGTCGAGATAAACCATTGTAGGATAAGCCATTTTTCCTTGTAAAAGATTAATTGGCAATTGGTGTGGATAGTTTAGAACTTTCTGCTCGTTTATGAAAGTTTGCTCTCCAACAATTATTGTATCAGTAGTTTCAGCTTCAATTTTCACAGGATAATAATTCCGGTTGATATAGCTTGCAATTGTGCTATCTGTAAATGTACTGTTATTCATAACCGAACTTCCCTTGTTCCATTTAGAATATATATTTATTATTATCTTTTTCGGATTAGTTTTGTTTAGTTCAATTGCTTCATTGAATGAATACCATTTTATAAGATTTGGCGGATTTTCTTTTTTGTGAAAAGTTTTTTCGAAGTATTTTTTAAAATCATCAAAATTTGCCGATTTGTGAATCCTTTCCGCAAAATAAACCAAAAGAGGCTCAATTTTTATAGGATCCATATATCCTCCAACTGGATTTGCATTGAATTCATCGTCGATATATACTATTGTTGGATACGACATTTTCCCTTTTAACAATTCTATTGCTAATTGGTGCGTAGGTCTTCTGCCCTGTCCTTGATTAATATATTGTTTTCCCTTATAGGAAACCGTATCTTTTCTTTCTGCATCGAATTTTACACAATAAAAATTTGCATTTAAATAGGAGGCAATGCCAGGATTTGCAAATGTTGCCTGATCCATTTTTTTGCACCATCCACACCAGTCGGTGTACATATCTATAAAAATGGTTTTAGGTGTTTTTTTTTGAAGCGAAACTGCTTCTTCAAAACTTATCCAATTTACTTTTGCTTGATTATTCAGCATTTGAGCTTCTATCAACAAAGGCAAAAAAGCTATTGCCGCAAGTATTAATATCATTTTTTTCATACGGCAAATATAATTTTTTCGATAGAAAAATATTATTGTTTTTGCTCAAATAGTTACTTTTTGATGTACAAAACTTTCTTAACCAAAAGTTTATTATCCACATCAAGAACACAAAAAAGCAGTTCCGAATTAGTAGATTCTACAAAATATTCTACAATATAAGTTCCTTTGTATTGAAAATGGTTATTTTTAAGTGAAACAATTTTTCTGCCTGCACAGTCTAAAATATACAGATTTACATTTGCATCTTCATTGATAGAATATTTTATTTCAAAATTATCGTCGGTTGGATTTGGAGAAATGCTAAATATTTCAGCATTCTCAGGAAAATTCTCGGGTTTTGAATATGGACTTTCAAAAGCACCTATATCGAAAGTCATTCCTTGTGGTCGTAAGTTGTTTTCAATATCGATAAAAATTCCATAATTAGACAGATCTAAACCCTTGTCTATTAGTGGCGAATTTTCTTGAAGCTGAAAATTATCTCCTATGGGATTAACAAAAAATATGTCTTCTATATTGCGGGTAAAAATATTTCGGAATGTGTCGATATCTACGCTCGGAATTGCTTTTCTAATATAAGCATCAGCTCCCACTGCAGCCGTATTATCATTTTCATATTCTTCGTAAGAACCCGGATTTATAATAATATTGTTATATGCAAGATTTCCTTTACTAATAGAATCATTTATTCTTATTCCATCAGATTTCGGATTTATTATTGTGTTATTAAAAAAATAATAACTCGAATCCTTCTCAATAGATTTGTGAGAAAAAAATATTCCATATTGCCTTTTCGATATATCGTCTGGCTCAAAATATTTCCCAGGATCAACTATCAAATTATTGTATATTTTAGTACCGCCAAGTCCGAAAACCAAAATTCCAGTTCCATGGCCATGCAATATTTTGTTATTAAAACATTCGCATTTCGACCCACCACCAAGAATTATTCCACTCATCTGTATAATAAATTCTTTTCTGCTATCATTAATGACTGTGTTGTTAAAGATATTGCAATTTTCGGTTGCAGAACTAACTTGAATGCCATCGTATCCGGTATCCACAATTATATTGTTATAAATTTGCACACCTTTCAATAAGTGAGGATAAACATACATACTTTCTCCATTATTTACTAATTGTACACCCTCATATTTGCTATATCCACAATAAATTCCTTCGCCGCCAACATGGTGGATATATAAATCGTGAAGTACTGTATTGTACTGCGTAAACGAATCTCGCACCGAAGCCAAAGACCAATCGGGATCAGTTTTGGCAAGAATTCCTGCAAATCCGCAATTTGAGATTTCCACAAATTCTACTTCAATATCGCTACTCAATTCTCCAATGGATATTCCAACACTACTTTCAGCTTCGAGGCGAGAAATTCTTATTCCATATTTTTTGGTGCCCGTACCACTACCAGTAAGTTTTATATGCGAACATCCACGAAAAGAAATACCATAAATATTTTCAGAATCAAAATCTACCAAACCTTGATGATTTATAAAAACTATCTGCGAATCTTCTTTCCCATTGAAATTTTTCACTAAAAGATAATCTCTAATTCCACTTACTAAAAACACGGTATCTCCAGGTCCTACATTCGTATAAATTCCAGATTGTGCATCAATCATTTTTTCGCTTAACTGTACTATTACATTTGTTTGGCTATATGTAAAATATGATGAAAATAATAGAAAAAGAAATATTGATAGTTTAGACTTTTGAATCACCATTTTTGAATTGTTTATATATTTATGCAAAGCTACTTATTTTATATTGAACGCAGCTACCGCAAATTTGCAACTTTAAGTTTCTTCAACTGAATTCGTACCAAAAATTATATGCTTGCGGCAGACGGGAGATTTAATTAGTTAATAAAAAGCAACAAATCAGTGTATGATAATAAATTGTAACATGCTAAGGGTTTGTAAATAAATAAACTAAAGCGAAATAAATATTATAACCGCAAAGGACGCCATGTAAATCGCAATTTTTCGCAAAGAAAACATATTCAATGACTTACTGAAGTTTCCTCAATTTTCCTCCCAAATTATAGATAGCTGGCTATCAGGGATTTTGGGTTTAGTTTTATAAATTAGCCCATATTTATTATCAAACAGATAATTAAAGATACCATCTGCCATGGCAT
>Ga0209042_1000242_pt1 | contig 67712 bp, 47 predicted proteins | sample SaaInlV_200m_DNA_6_FD_184649 | JGI IMG/M metagenome (GOLD analysis project Ga0209042, IMG submission 184649) | Marine microbial communities from expanding oxygen minimum zones in the Saanich Inlet - SI037_S2LV_200m_DNA (SPAdes) (version 2) | ecosystem: Environmental > Aquatic > Marine >... | reverse complement strand
CATGTTTGCCCTCACAACGGTGGTGGTGATCTATGTAGCATCTGGGGGATTAAAATCCGTTGCTTATGTGGATTGTGCTCAGGCCATTTTGCTTGCGGTGGGGATTGCCATTTTGGGTGGCATCACCATTCATTATGCCGGCGGATGGGGTGGTTTCACAGGCGGGTTGGCGGATATTGTCCAAAAAGATGTTTCGTCCGGACAAAACCTCACGCCGGATGGATATTCAATGAAGGTTGCTATCCCGGGGAGTATTCAAATGGTATCCGCTGGATCAAAAGCATCTGGTGGTGCGTGGACGGGTATTATGTGCATGACTTACATGTTTGCCCTCATGGGGATTCAATCTTCCCCTGCTTTTTCCATGTGGGCGTTTTCAAATAAAACCCCCCAGGCCTTTCGTTGGCAGCAAGTTGTGGCTTCATCTCTTGTTGTAGGCATTCTATTGTTTACATTCACAATTTTTCAAGGCATGGGTGGCCATATTCTTGTCGCCAATGGCGTCTTGGAAAATATCAGTGATAAAAACCTTGTGCCTGAGTTGATCAATTTACTTTCTGATGCGGCGCCTTGGCTCGTAGGCTTGCTCGCTGTGTGTGCACTTGCGGCCATGCAAAGTACTGGTTCAGCCTATATGTCCACCTTTAGCGCCATGGTAACAAGAGATATTTATACCAAATACATTTCTCCCGGCGCATCTGATCAAACACAAAAGATGACCGGGAGGCTCTTTGTTATTGTTGTGGCGGGAGCAGCATTAATCGTGGCCGCAAACTCAAGTCAGGCAATTGTTATGTTGGGTGGGCTAGCGGTTGCCTATGGATTCCAAATGTATCCCGCACTGATCGGTATCTGTTATTATAGAGGATTTACCACCAAGGGTGTTGTTTTTGGGTTGGTGGTCGGCCTGCTCGCGGTTACCTTAACGGATAAAACATCGGCCTGGTTTGGAGTACCTTGGGGAGCATATCCTTTGACGATCCACAGTGCCGGTTGGGGAATTTTCTTCAATCTGTTAACCACATTCTTTGTTTCACATTTTTCCGGCGAGTCGGATGTTGCAAAAGCGGTGAAAACCAAAAAACACAAACTCCTTCAATCTATTACAGGTATGACACCGAAAAGAAAAAAGAGAATCAAATTAGCTTGGGGATTAACGCTTGTATGGTTTCTTGTGGGCTTTGGACCCTTTGCCACCATTGGGAATGCTTTTTTTTCTGATCCCAATTCGCCCGCACTGTGGACACCCTTTGGGTTACCATCTTTGTGGGTTTGGCAACTTATGTTTTTGGGGTATGGTATATTTGTTATGTGGTTTCTTGCCTTCCACATGGGGTTTTCTGAACCCATTGACCCCAATAAGGTCGAAAAATTATCCAAAGAATTTATTTGATTTTATCATATTAATCAGGGAAACGGGATGAGACCATTTGAAATCATTTTATTCATATTGCTTGGTTGGGCAACGATCAATGTTTTTTATAGTCCGCATGAAAGAAGACATTCAAAATTATTGTTAAAAATTATCTTTTCTGTTTTCCTGATTCACTTATTTTTAGAGCAATCTCGATGGCAGATGTTTCCAGCCTATACCTTAATCGGTGGAATACTGTTAATACAAAATCGATCGATAAATTCAATGTTAAAATTTATTTTTATTTGTTTGTTTGTTTTCTCGTTAATGCTTTCCATGGCTGTACCGGTGATCAAAATGCCCAAATTAACTGGTCCTTTTACTGTGGGAACATCCAACTATCATTGGGTAGATCAAGATCGACTGGAGTGGTTTACAGAAAACCCAAACGATAATCGACAAATGATGGTTCAAATATGGTATCCAGGTGAAAAAATTAAAAAGGCAAAGCGATCGTCTTATTTAGATCGCCTGGATATTCGCGCTGAAACGATCGGCGTCGCCGGTAATTTTCCTGGGGTTTTGGTAAGCCATTTGGCTTTGACCAAAACCAACAGTTTTATGAATTTAAAACCAAATCCTATTTCAGCGCCCTATCCAATCATTATTGTTTCCCATGGGATAACAGGCATGCGTCAAATACATACGTCTTTGGCTGAGAAACTAGCTAACAATGGCTTTGTGGTTATTGCTCCCGACCATAGCTACGATGCCAATATTGCTATTTTCCCAGATGGAACTATTGCAGATTATCGATCTGATATCACGGGGAACCCTGATAGTATTCAAATTCGGAAAAATCAAATCAACACCCGGGCCGCAGATATTCGATTTATCATTGACCAGATGGAACGCATTCAATCGGGTGAGATCATACACCCATTAAATGGCTATTTAAACTTGAATCAAATTGGTCTAACCGGCCATTCTTATGGTGGTGGTGCCAGCATACTCGCTTCTTTCCAGGATGATCGCATTGGTGCCACATCAAACTTGGACGGGTGGATGAGTCCCGTCCCTAATAATATAATTGAAACGGGTTTAACACAGCCGTTCTTATATATTGGACGACCGAGTTGGGAAGATTCAGATTATCCCAATAATTATTCGGGCGCGGATAAAATAACAAAAAATAATAAAGGGCCTTCTTTTAAAATAATCGTAAAAGAAACTCAACATTTGAATTTTACGGATGCGCCTTTGTTTTCTCCTTTTGTACATAAAGTCTTAGAGGTTGGGAAGGTGGATCGAGAGAGATCTGTCTTCTTGATCAATCAATTGTCCTTGGAGTTTTTTGACCAATTTCTTAGGGACAAACCCAGTCCAATTTTGAAGAAAACACAACCTGTTCCAGAATTCATCTTTCATTAAAAATGTCCCGAAACTCCTTATTCTTTATTTCCATTATAGTGCTGATTCTAACAGTGCCTTGGTGGTTTTTTGAATATTCAGATACAATTATTCTGGGGCTCCCTGATTGGGCTTTCTATGCCGTTATTATGGCTATTCTCTACTCTATTGTAATTTCCTATATTTTAGGAAAATTTTGGAAAACCAAGGAATAGTGTGAATCAAACCCCATTGCTCGGGACAGGCGGCCTCATCTTCATGGGCTTATATCTTCTTTCCCTTATTATTATTGGTTGGCTGGGTCGCAAGGCACAAAAAGAAAATACCCTTGCTGACTTTTATCTTGCGGGACGGGGCCTGGGAGTATTTGTTCTATTCCTCACCCTTTATGCAACGCAATACAGCGGCAACACATTGGTCGGGTTTGCGGGGCGGGCATACCGTGATGGCTATGACGCGTTGGTACTGATTACATTTCTTTCTGCCGCTGTGGGTGCCTGGCTCTTTTATGCCCCCAAACTATTTCGCCTTTCCCGTGAGCATCATTTTATTACACCCATAGATTTCATTGAGTATCGTTTTAATTATAAATGGCTTTCTATTTTGGGTGCAATATTATGTATAACTGCCCTGGCCAATTATATCTTAACAAACTTAAAAGCCATTGGGTATATTGTTGTTGCTGTGACCGGTGGGGTTGTTCCTTTCGCAATAGGCATTATAGTCCTGTCTTTAATAATGGTCATCTATGAAACCTTGGGGGGAATGCGCAGTGTCGCTTGGACCGATGTTATTCAGGGCACCATTCTTCTTTTTGGTGTGATAATTATTTTTATAATAATACAATTTGAATATGATGTCCTTTCAATTGTTTCAGATCAACTCATGAAAACTGCCCCAGAAAAATTCTTTTCTCCAACTTGGATTGAAAAACGAACGTGGATCAGCACGGTTGCGTTGGGCTTTTTTGGTATTTCCATTTATCCTCATGCCATCCAACGCATTTATTCCGCCCAGAATGAACATACCCTAAAACGATCCATTCAAATCATGGCTTTCATGCCATTGATCACTGTTTTATTTATGGTGGTTGTTGGGATAGTCGGCTCGGGAATCATCCCCGGGCTTGATAGGGCTGGTAGTGAAAAAATCACACTGTTGGTTCTGCAGGATTTGAGTCAGCGTGGTGCCATCAGCGGCGGCCTTTTGGTTTTGTTTTTATCAGCAATCATTGCAGCAATTATGTCTACCGTAGATTCTGCATTACTATCCATGTCCTCTATCATCACCAAAGATATTTATTCCCGGTTCAAACCAACGGTCAATCAATCCGATTTAACCAAAATGGGGAAGTTCCTCTCCTGGTTCATTATGGCAATTGCTGTTTATCTCGCCATTATATTACCCCAAACGATCTGGCGGCTGTTGGAAATCAAACTGGAACTTCTAATCCAAGTAGCGCCTGCTATTTTCCTCGGACTTTATTTAAAAAAACTCAAATCAAAATCTGTTTTCATGGGAATGGTCATCGGAACACTTGTCGCTGTAAGTATAATGATTGCAAACAAACTAGGCATGAACATTCCAGCCAAACCCTGGGGTATTCATGCGGGTGTATGGGGATTAATGATCAACATCGGTACAATTTATTTTATGGAAAAACTTTCTGGTTTTAAAAATGAATAAATTAAACCTTTCAGGACTCATGCACCTTCTGATTGTCTATATTGTTTGGGGAAGCACCTATCTTGGAATCCGCGTGGCGGTACAAGAAGGGTCTGGCTTCCCGCCTATGATCATGTCTGCCACGCGGGTGTTCGCCGGCAGCTTAATCCTTGTTGCGCTGGCACGATTCATTCAAAAACAATCCCTGCGCTTAACCAAAGAAGAATGGGTCGTCTTATCTGTTTCTGGGCTGGCGCTTTGGTGGGGAGGAAATGGATTGGTTGCAATCGCAGAAATGACTGTCCCTTCCGGATATGCTGCCTTAATCATTGCATGCACACCAATCTGGGTGGCAATTATAGAATCTGTTTTGGATAAAAAGCGGCCTTCGGTCTTTCTCGTTATTTCATTATTAATTGGTGTTGCTGGTATCGCAGTTTTAAACTGGCCGGCAATTATAGCCGGTAACCTTAATGATCTTAGGGGTTTGTTTTTATTGATCATTGCCGGATTAAGTTGGGGTGCCGGTTCTATATATCAAAAAAGAAAAAATATTCATACCGCACCTGAGATCAGTTCTGCGGTACAGCAATTCACCGGTGGGATCGCACTCTTGATTACATCTTTTATTATATCTGAGCCGACTATGAATCCGGTTCCATCCGCCTGGTGGGCCTGGGGATACTTGATCATTTTCGGTTCTGTAATTGCATTTACCTCTTTTGTAAAAGCATTAAAATTGCTCCCACCTAATGTTGTATTTACTTATGCCTTTGTCAATCCTGTCGTGGCGGTGATTCTTGGGTTTTTTATTTTAGGTGAACCCATCACCCCGTGGACTTTTGCTGGTGCAACCCTGGTTATCATTGGGGTGCTTGGGGTGTTCAAAGAACAAAAGAATGGTATTCCCCAACATGATTAAATTCATGGACAACAAAACTCTATTTTTTGAGTCTTTATAAAACATATTCCCCAATTCTATAAACTAAAGTCTTTACCTAATTATGAAAAAAACCATTCTTCTTACTGTTACCCTGTTTACCATTTTATCCGCCCAAAACACCTATATGTTTTCGGGGCGTGTCCACCCCGAACTCAAGTGGCAAACTATTTCGACCAAACATTTTAATATTCATTATCACCAGGGGATTGAAGAAATCGCTAAAGAGGGGGCCATTATTGCGGAACATGTTCGCCCCACATTGTTGGCACAAATGGATCTGGATACGATTCCACGGATTGATATTATTTTCACGACAGAAGATGAAATCATGAATGGCTTTGCCACTTGGATGTACAACACCTTTATATGGGTGGATCAAAATGATGCAGCCATCTGGCTGGAAAAAGGGAAGTGGCTTGAACAGGTTCTGTCCCACGAGCTTCAACATATCGTTCTTCTCCATAAAACCAAATCCTGGATGCCCGATCCCATGGGCCGATTATTATCCGGAATCCCGGGGTGGGTTGTAGAGGGCACAGCAGAATACGAAACTGAAAGCTGGCGTCCGTATCGTGCAGATCTGTCCCATAAAGCCCATGTGCTTCAAAATAAAATGGGTTCAATGGATCCCCACCATGATGGTTTTTCAAAGATGCTCTATTGGGCAGATCGGTTTGGCGATTCAACGATTACAAAAACATTGGCATATCGAAATGATTTTAAAACCTTTTCATTTAAAACGGGATTTAAAAAAGCAACCGGTATCACCGTAGACCAATTCAATGAAGACTGGCGCAGGCAAATGAATACCTATTACTACGGCTATCGCGCACAAAAAGAATCTTACAAAGAAATGGGTGAAGTCTTTACGCTCCCCATTAAAAAAATGCAGTCCTTTTCATTTTATGAAGACAGTACCAAAATGGCCCTGCTTGGTTTACTTGATAAAGAACAGCAGGATGTTTCTCTCATTATCGCAGAGCGCGATACGGCCAAGGAACGGAAACGTTTTGAAAAATGGGAGAAAAACATTAATAAGCTCAAGGAAAAAAACAAAAAGACAAAAAAGGATTCTCTCGCTTTAGAAAAACCCTATAAAGAAAAAGTGCTGTGGAAAAAAGATGAAGTAGATTTTGGACAGTTTCACCAAAATATGGCTTGGTCCGCTGATGGAAAAAAACTGGCTTATTCGAAATACCACTTTGGAATAAAACAATCCATGGTTTATGATATTAAAGTTTACGATACAGAGTCTGAAAAACACCGATGGCTGACCAAATCCCTGCGGGCAACCTATCCCGTGTGGTTGGATTCCAACACAATCGCTTTTGTTGCTCACCATAATAATGTATCCAATATTTACACTTTAGACATCACCGGGGAAGAGCCAAAGCTGCTGACAAATTTTATGGATAATACTCAGATTGCATATTTATCCGTTTCCCCGGATCAGGGTTCGATCGCATTTGCAATGAATCCAAAAAATGCAAATATGGATATTTATACCTTGAATGTTGAATCGGGTGATCTGAAGCAAATTACGACCGAACCCATGGCAGATATTGGCCCCGTGTGGCATCCGGATGGGACGGCAATTTCTTATACATCTAATGCCAATGGTGTGCCGAACATCCATACCATAAACCTGAGTACCGGCAACGCCACAGTAAATACAGATGCGGGCGATGGAATTTGGTCCCATCAGTGGATGCCAAATGATTCGCTTATTTTGGCATCATCTTTGGGCGATGTGGATTCTGTTCGATTGGTTAAGGTCAATCCTTTCCGCAAGCCTGATACAAAGCCGCTCTCTTTAAGAGACAACTATACCTCCTGGTTAAAAGCGGGACCGAATGTGGCTTTCGTCAATGAAAAATCCGATTCATTGCCGGAAATTTCAAATCCGCAAAAATACAAATTTACCAAACACATGCGACCTTTTATTACATTTCTTTTACCCGCCCCATCACCATTCGGAATGGCATCTTGGACGGATGCCTTAGGGCGCAATACATTTACAACAATAGGATATCTTAATCCGAGCAATATCAAACTCAGCGGTATTTTGCTTGATTATACCACAGCCAATTATGGACCATTGTGGACCGTTTATTATTCACACAATATGGATGGAGCATTCCGCCGATACAATAAAGCAAATATGATTGATATTAAGGACGGTCTTTCCTTGGCTCTAACTCATCCCATGAATTTCGGAGAATCACCGTCGTCTAATCACAACTTATCATTAAGGGCTTCTTTTATTAATCACAATATTACAGTTGGAAATAAAACCGATAAAAAAACAGGTGAGTTAATTCCACTGGATACAAGTAAATATGTAAACCTGCCCATCCCGGAACAAGGAAAAGAAGGTTTGGTTTCATTGAGTTATCTTTGGTCAAACAAACGCCCTCACGCCTGGAACAGCCTTCATCCAACTCAAGGTTATGGTCTTTTGGCAGAAGTGAATTACGCCAACAAAAATCTTTTCGGAAATTTCAGTTATACCCGTTTTAAAACAGATATGTATGCCAACATTCCCATTGGCAAAACCGCCCTATATTTCCGCCTAAAAACAATGATGTATTCCGGACAACCGCCTGCACAGGATTTTCTTGGGCTTACGGATGATGAGCCAATCTATATTAGTGGAATCGGCCCCAGTGAGTTTTTGCCTGAAAATCATAACCCAAGAGGGTGGTCCGGTCATCGACTGGGCGATAAGCTCATATACGGATCTTTAGAATATCGTCTCCCAATTGCGCCAAAAGCTGCATCCGTAAATCTTATTTCAGATTTCGGTAATGCTTGGTCAGCGGATAAAGAAAAAGAAAAAATGGTTGTTACCGGGGGATATGAATTACGGATTGCTTTTGGACCATTTGTTCTGTCCGGTGGTGATGCACAAACCGTTGATGACTGGAAAAATAATAAAAAACCCCTTCGTTATTATCGCCTTGCCTTGACCAATCCCTTTTGAATTGAAAATAATTCTTCTATCTGTTGTTAGATTAGCTTGGGGCTTGTTTACAACATTTTTATTTGGTTTATTGCAGCCATGAAACGTTTTATAACTATGTTGTTAAAATCCAAAATGCTGGTTGCGGTTCTTGTTATAATTTTCAATGCAATAGCGTTTTCTCAGGAAAATACAGCTAATAATAAACGAGTAATTATTACGAAAAAAATATCCACAGGTAAAATTACATTAGATGGATTATTAAATGAATCGGAATGGAAAATGGTTTTGCCTGCCACAAATTTTATCCAGAAAGACCCGGTTGAAGGGGCTCCCAGTACGGAAAAAACAGAAGTATATGTTATATATGATGAAGATAATCTTTATATCGGAGCTATGCTATTTGATAGTAATCCGGATGGAATTCTTGCTTACCAGAAACGCAGGGATCAGAGCCTTCGTACCGATGATCGTTTTATGTGGATTCTAGATACTTTTCTCGATGGGCGCACTGGTTACTTTTTTGAAGTTAATCCTGCTGGACTTATGGGTGATGGTCTTATTGTTGGTAGTGGATCCCATTGGGGAACAAACAAGGACTGGAATGGGATCTGGGATGCAAGAGTAGTAATTGTACCTGGGGGTTGGTCTGTTGAAGTGATTATTCCTTTTCGCACATTAAATTTTGATCCAAATATAGATACTTGGGGAATCAATTTTCAGCGTACGGTTCGTAGAAAAAATGAAGATGCAAAATGGAACGGATTCCAACGTAATAAAAAGTTGACTACCCCGATACACGCAGGTCGTCTTACAGGACTTAAAAACTTGACACAGGGAAGAGGAATTGAATTAAAACCCTATATTAGCAGGAACCATCGACAAATAAATATAGATAAAAAAATAGAAACGAATAATCGCAATGATTTAGGCTTTGATATTTCTATGAATATTACTTCAGGGCTGAAAGGATCGTTAACATATAATACAGATTTTGCAGAAGCAGAAGTAGACCAACGTCGTATAAACTTAACGCGATTCCCTTTAAGGTATGCTGAAAAACGCGGCTTTTTTCTTGAAGGTGCTGGTGTTTATTCTTTTTTGCCTCGAAATGGTGTGACACCATTTTTTAGCCGACGAATTGGTTTAAACGAAGGAAAACAAATACCGATAAACTATGGAGCTAGATTGTCTGGCCAATTAGGCAATTACGAACTCGGTTTTATTCAATCAAATACCAAACCAGTAGAAAATATGCCCGGTGAAAATTTTACTGTTGCCAGAGTGAAAAGAGCCTTTTTAAAACAATCTTATATAGGTTTTGTTTATACAGACCGCTCATCAAGCAAAATCAAAGTTGACTCTTCAGCAATGGATCAAAATCTTTATGGTACAGATTTGGATTTAAAAACTTCTGAATTTATGGGTAATAAAAATCTCGAGTTCCAGGCTTTTCTTGTATATAATACGGCACCTAAAAATAAACCTGATCTCAATTTTTCTGATCTTTCCGCGCGAGGTTTTAGATTAAACTATCCAAATGATATAATACGTACACATGTATCATACCGAGAATTGGGTGAAATGTATAATCCTGCAGTAGGCTTCAGTAGTCGTAATGGTTTTAAACGTATACAGCCGAGTTTTAGTTATCATCCTCGTCCAGAGAAATATGAGTTTATTCGACAAATAGAATTTGGTATTCAATATGAGTATATGACCGATCTCCATAATAATATGCTTAAAAAAGAAACAACGATAACACCATTTAACATACGTTTTGAAAGTCAGGATGAACTTGGAATTAAAATTGTGAACCTGATAGAATATCTTGATAAATCTTTTGCTATTTACAAGGATATAACTATTCCTGTTAAAAAATATAGCAGTAATGAATTTCAGTTTAAATTTGAAACATCAGAAAAACGAATGATATCGACAGAATTAGAATATCAAACCGGTGATTTTTGGACTGGCAAAAAACAGACCTTAAAAACCCAAATTTCGATAAAACCATTTTCTGGTTTTAATATCCAAACTGAGTACGAAAAGAATCAAGTCACATTGAGTGAAAATAATTTTAATACGGAATTATACAATATCGAATTAGGAATTTATCCTACTCCACGCACTGCTATCTTTTCCAATATACAATATGATAATATATCCAATGCGTTGGGTCTTTTTGCCAAACTTCAACATACCATTCGTCCGGGGAGTGACATATATTTGGTTTATACACATAACTGGGCCAGTGAGAGCGATCAAATATTTGATTTTAATTTAGTTACCATATCAAAAATCAGCTCTTTAAAAATCAATTATACCTTGAGGCTTTAGGTCTATTCAAAGGTTGTTTCTAAATAAATATAAATAATTATATTGTTTTCAAATTGTTTCTTTCCCGATATCCTAATTTGAATGTAACCTCCATCGCCTGAAATTTATATTTCATGCTTTTTTCCACCTACTAAAGGCAAGCCAGCAATCTTTTTATAAGTGACCTCACAGCAATCTAAGATCACCGCTATTGTCGGCGCCCAATGGGGCGACGAAGGTAAAGGAAAAATTACCGATTTCTTTGCTGGCGAATCCGACTACGTTGTCCGTTTTCACGGGGGAAACAACGCTGGACATACGGTAATTGTCGACGGAAACACTTTTAAGCTTCATTTAATCCCATCTGGAATAGTCTATGGAGAACCTGTTTCAATTATTGGAAATGGCGTTGTTGTAGACCCCAAAGCGCTTCTGGATGAAATTGCCTACGTAAAAGATAAAGGAATCAATCCAAAACTCATGGTGAGCGATCGTGCTCATGCCATCATGCCTTATCATATTGCCATGGATGGCGCCCTTTCCGGACATCAGGGCGACTTAGCCGCAGGAAGCACACGCCGGGGAATTGCTCCTGTTTATGCAGATAAAATGTTCCGAAACGGTATCCGCATGATAGACCTTTTGGAGCCGGATGTTTTTAAAGAAAAATTGGAAAAGGGTTATTCTTTTTCAAAAGGAATTATTGAAAAAACACTTAATCGATCTTTAGATATCTCCCTTAATGAGATTTTTGATACTTATTCAGATTATGGTCAAAAATTAAAACCTTATATTCATGATACATCCGTTGAATTGTACAATGCTCACAAATCGGGTAAGTCTATTTTATTTGAGGGAGCCCAGGGAATCAGTCTGGATGTAGATCATGGGGTTTATCCTTTTACCACTTCATCCAATACAGCTGCGGGACATATTTCTACAGGAACAGGCGTTAGCTTTCGAGATATTGATAGAATTATTGGTGTTACAAAAGCATACTTAAGTCGTGTGGGAGAAAGTCCTTTACCATCAGAAATTCGTGGTGAAGAAGCGAAAATGTTGCGGGATAAAGGTGGCGAATATGGAACAACAACTGGGCGTCCACGCCGTGTGGGGTGGCTCGATTTGGTTCAAGTCCGCCAAGCGGTTCGCGTAAATGGATTGACAGAAATTGCGCTGACAAAAGTAGATATTTTGAATGGTTTTGTAGAACTGCCCATTTGTGTCGCCTACGATGTGGATGGAAATCGCATCGCTGAAATGCCTGCGAGTTTAACCGAATATCGAAAAGCAAAACCCATATATGAAATATTGCCGGGTTGGGGCGATCTTCCTAAAAATGTATGGGAGAAAGGATACGACGCCATACCACAAACGTTGAAAGATTACATATCCTTTATTGAGCGTGAAGTGGATTGTTCGGTAAAAATAGTATCTATCGGACCTCAGCGGCATGAAACAATTATTCGATAGTAATATCCATTTGCGTCAACCAAGTCCTGAATAGAAATTCAGTATGGCGTTCACAACCGAAACTGTTGATTTTGTTCAATTAAAACCGGAAGCCATTCGCGCTAAACTTGTTGAGTTAAATATTCCACTCACGCCAGATGAGGCGATTAAAATCCAAAACGAAATGCTGGGTCGGGCTCCATCTCTGGCTGAACTTATTTTATTTTCCATCCAAGGCTCTGAACACTGTTCCTACAAAAGCAGCCGTAACCATTTAAAGCAATTTACCACAGAGGGTCCCGATGTGGTGCTTGGCGCCAAAGAAGACGCTGGTGTTGTAGCTGTGGCCACAGATAATGATGGCCATCGCTGGTGCATTGTCATGAGTCATGAATCCCACAATCACCCGTCCCAAATTGTCCCTTATGAAGGTGCCGCAACGGGCGTAGGTGGCAACGTTCGAGACGTGTTATGCATGGGCGCAGAAGTGATTGCCTGCACTGATTCGTTCCGATTTGGAGATATCAAAAATAATAAAACCAAATGGATTCATGACGGTGTGGTCGCTGGAATTGCCGGTTACGGGAATCCGTTGGGCATACCAAATATTGGGGGCGATCTATATTATCACGAAGGCTATAACGAAAATTGTTTGGTTACGTTGGTGACCTTGGGCATTGTTCGTGAAGATCATATTCTTCATTCTTATGCGCCTAAAAATGCTGATAATTACGATTTGATTCTGTTGGGAAAACCCACGGACAACAGCGGATTTGGTGGTGCTAGTTTTGCATCGTTAGAATTGGAAGAAGAAAAGAAAGAGCAAAACAAGGGGGCCGTTCAGGAGCCCAACGCATTTTTGGAGCGACACCTGCTGAAGTCATCCTATGCTCTATTTGACATCCTAAAAGAAAAAGGATTGATCAATAATATCGGCTTCAAGGATTTGGGCGCAGGTGGTGTGGCTTGCGCCAGCGTAGAATTGGCAGAAACATCCGGCTATGGCGCAGAAGTTTGGATGGACAAAATCCATATTGGTATGGATGGCTTACATCCATCTGTTTACCTATGCAGTGAAACCCAAGAACGATTTATGTGGGTCTGTTCCCCAGAAGTAACGCCCGCGATTTTGGACCACTATAATAATGTGTTCGATCTGCCCGGGGTGAGTGAGGGAGCATGCGCATCCGTAGTTGGGAAAATTCGCAATGATGGTCAATATATTGTACACAATGGCGACGAAGAAATTGTAAATGCGAAAGCAAAAGAAGTAACCGAGGGGTTTTTATATGACCGCCCTTATGAAGCCCGCGAGAATAATTATATCGAGCCGGATATCCCCGAGCCATTGGATTACAATCAATCATTATTAGACGTTTTATCTCATGAAAATATGGCCAGCCGCGAACTCATTTTTGAACAATATGATAAACAAGTTCAAGGACGAATTTATACGGAAACGGGATTGGCTGATTCCGGCGTAATGGCGCCCTTCAATTCTGAAAATTATCCTGAAGAAATACGTAATGTAGGTATTGCTTTATCCACTGATCACAATCCGCGCTACGGACTTATTGATCCATACTGGGGCGGCATAAATGCCGTTGTGGAAGCCATGCGGAATGTGGCAGCCGTCGGTGCAACACCACATGCGCTATCGGACTGTCTCTGTTTTGGGAATCCGGAAAAACCCCATCAAATGTGGGAATTCGTGGAAGGCGTTCGCGGTGTGGCTGATGCGTGTCACACTATTACTTTGAAAGACAATCCCGATCATGCCACGCCCATTATTGCAGGAAATGTAAGCTTTTATAATGAATCGAAAAATGGCGCCATTCCCCCAAGTCCAATTGTGAGTTGTCTCGGCAGACTTAAAAATGTGAATAAAGCAGTACCAATGCATTTTCAGAAAAACGATTCAGTTATTTTAATGATCGGCGACCGGAAAGATGAACTGGGCGGGTCGGTCTATTATTCTCTCTACAATGAACTGGGAGCCCGGGTGCCGAAACCGGATTTGGATGAGGTCAAAAACCAGATCTTTGCCGTTACCGATTGTATTGACCAGGGGCTGTTCTTATCATGCCACGATATTGCAGATGGCGGTGTTGCATCGGCTATTTCTGAAATGACATTTGGGAACAGTATCGGTTGTAATGTAAAAATCGAGAGCGATCTGTCACCTGATAAAATTTTATTTTCTGAAACGGGTGGCTTCATTTTGGAAATATTACCGAAAAATATTAATGCACTAAAGTCCGTATTTTCAAATTATGGTTTGGACGTTTTTGAGATAGGTACTACCGGCGGCGAATCAATCAATATCAACGAAGCCGTTGATCTTGCGGTTTTTAACGCAAGGGAAGCCTGGAGAAATGGGTTGCGTGATAAGCTATGAGCAAACTGGACTACAAATCAGCCGGCGTAAACATCGATGCTGGGAATGAAGCGGTGGAACGCATTAAAGATGGCGTGAAATCAACCTTCACATCTAATGTGCTTACGGGGCTTGGCAGTTTTGGTTCGCTATACGACCTGAAACCTATTTTAGAAAATTATGAGAACCCTGTTATGGTTCAGAGTATTGATGGTGTGGGGACGAAAACAATCATAGCCCGAAAGATGGGGAAATTTGATACTATTGGTATTGATTTGTTAAGCGCTGCCGCCAATGATATTTTAGTCATGGGTGCTCAACCTCTCACCTTTTTGGATTATATCGCTAACGACAAACTAAATCCGGAAACTGTTGAAGAAATTGTATCGGGAATGGTAAGGGCTTGCAAAAATACGGGCGTCTCTTTGGTGGGCGGTGAAACAGCAGAAATGCCCGACACCTATCTGCCAGGAGAACATGATCTCGTGGGTATAATCACTGGTGTAGTAGAAAAAGATATGATCATTACCGGAGAAACAATCCGGAGCGGTGATGCGGTGCTGGGACTGCCGTCTAACGGACTGCATACCAACGGCTATTCTTTTGCCCGGAAACTCTTTTTTGAAATTGGCGGATACGAAGTAAACGATACCATTCCCGAATTGGAAAAGTCGGTTGGGCTCACCTTACTGGAACCGCACATTAATTATACTAACCATGTATTCGCAACTTTGGACGCTGGAATTGATGTGAAAGGCATCGCACACATTACGGGCGGCGGATTAGTAGAAAACATTCCGCGGATTTTGCCAGATGGATGTGGCGTAGAAATACAGAAAGGTTCTTGGCCGAACATACCCGTTTTTGATGTGATGCAATCCATCGGCAATGTGGCTGATGATGAAATGTTTCGCGCATTCAATATGGGTATCGGGATGGTTTTTATTGTAAGTCCGAACAATGTGGGTTCTGCAAAAAACGTATTAAAAGATTTGACCGAAGTTTATGAGATTGGTTCTGTCGTGAGTGGAGAAAGTAAAGTGGTTCTAAAATGAGCGCTTCAATAGCAATTATCCAATTTCCCGGTTCCAACACAGAGCGTGAAACACTTATGGCGTGTCGCCGAGTGGGGCTGAATCCAGTTGAATTTTTGTGGAATGATGCGAGCGAAAGTTTATCAAATTTTGACGGTTTTATTATCGTGGGCGGATTTGCTTACGAAGACCGTTCCCGGGCAGGTGTAATTGCGGCGCTAGATCCTATTATGAATCAAATAAAAGTTGAAGCGAATAAAGGAAAACCTGTTTTGGGAATTTGTAACGGGGCACAAATTTTGGTAGAAAGTGGTCTCGTCCCCGGCTTAGATAGCCACCGTGTGGGAGTTGCGCTCACAGATAATAAACGGGTGAAAGGTGGTCATGTGGTTGGTGTCGGCTACTATAATACATGGGCTAATTTGAAGATGTCCGTGCCTCCTGATCGTTGTGCTTTTACTCGACATTTGAATATGGATGAATTTATTAACATTCCGTTGGCCCATGGAGAGGGGCGCTTCATCCTTCCCGAAGAATTGCTGAATAAAATGATCGCCAATGATCAAACCGTCTATCGGTATTGTGATGATGACGGCAATGTCGTGGATGAATTTCCCACCAACCCAAATGGGTCTATGTACAATCTGGCAGCAGTTTGTAATCCGGCTGGGAATGTTATGGCTATGATGCCCCACCCTGAACGGAATGAAAATGGAGATGCTATATTTGCATCTATGAAAGATTTTATTGAAAATGAAAATCCTATTACAGGTCACTCGCTTTCATTTGATCGTCCCCATTATGAAATTGAAAAATATGAGCCCAACCCCGATGCTACGAAATGGGTCATTGATATGATCATCACGGACAATGAGGCGGTCTCCGTTCATAATGCGCTGGGTCAATTGGGATACGATGTGTCCATCAGTCGCCAAACACATTGGGAAATTTTAGTGGATAATGAAAGGGAACCTATCCTGCAAAAAATTGATGCCACTGGCGAGCTTTACAATTCCAATAAGGAATTTATTAGCAAAGCTTCAACCACAGAAAACATCGCATCGCTTCTGGTTCGGCAAAAAGAAGATATGGTCGGTCGGGCAAAACTCGAATCCTTGACGGAGCGATTTGAAATTGGCGACATTTCCGAAATTAAACGCGGCGTCATATGGAATGTGACCATAAATGGCGGTAATTTTGAAACTATTTTAAAGGAAATTTTGGATACACACATATTATTCAACCCACTATCTCATGAATGCTATAAAATCAACTGAACAATACAAAGACCGCATTAAAGCGGAGCTGAACAACACCTTAACAGATACGGCTTTGTCCGGTGGATTCTCGGATCGACGTATCGGCAAGGTGCGAGATCAATATGATTTTGGCGACAAGGTTGCGCTCATTACCACAGATCGTCAAAGTGCATTCGATCGAGTTCTCGCTTCCATTCCATTTAAGGGACAAGTGCTCAATCTCACCAGCGCATGGTGGTTTGATCAGACAAAAGATATTATCCCAAATCATGTGATTGACATCCCTGATCCCAATGTAACACTTGCAAAAAAATGCGATGTTTTTCCCATAGAGTTTGTTGTTCGGGGATATATCACCGGCAGCACCAGCACAGCCCTATGGACCGTTTATAATAATGGCGATCGAGAGTACTGCGGCAATACCCTGCCGGAAGGATTGGTGAAGAATCAAAAGCTCGAGGCCAACATGCTCACGCCTACCACCAAGGAAGAACATCACGATCGTCCCATCGCTCCGGATGAAATTGTCAGCGAAAGATGGATGACAAAGGAGGACTGGGACTATTGCAGCTATAAGGCGCTGGAACTATTTTCCTTCGGACAAAAGAAAGCAGCGGAAAATGGTATGATCTTGGTCGACACGAAATATGAAATGGGTCGAGATGAAGATGGTACAATCCGACTTATTGATGAAATTCATACTCCCGACTCCAGCCGATATTGGATTGCTGAAACCTATGATGAGCGGATGGATGTTGGGGAGAATCCCCAGAATGTTGATAAGGAGTTTCTGCGGCTCTGGTTTGTCGATAATTGCGATCCGTATAATGATGAAACATTGCCGGATGCACCGGAAGAATTAGTCGCTGAATTATCCAGTCGATACATTTATCTCTATGAGACTATCGCGGGCGTAGCTTTCCCTTTTCCTAGTGTGGGCAAACCGGTTCTAGAAAGAATTAATGAAAATTTAAAGGATGTGTTATGAAAGCAGTTATTATAATGGGTTCAACATCAGACGAACCCCACGCAAAAAGGATCGCCGACAAGTTAGATGAATACGGCATCACATGGGAACAGCATGCGGCATCTGCACATAAACAACCATTAAAAGTTTTAGATATTTTGACTGCTAATAAAAATGAAAAAGATATTGTGTATATCACCATCGCTGGCCGTTCTAACGCGCTATCCGGATTTGTAGCCGCAAATTCTGAATTCCCCACTTTGGGGTGTCCTCCCTTTTCAGACAAAGCTGATATGCTCGTGAACATTCATTCCACACTGCAAATGCCCAGCAATACACCAGTCTTGACGGTTTTAGATCCGGGAAATTGTGCTTTGGCTGTTAAGCGGATTTTGGGTGTCTGAGCTGAAAAATATTTCACCATTGGATGGCCGTTACGCAAATAGCGTAAAAGATCTATCCGCATATTTTTCCGAATCAGCACTAATGGGTTACCGCCTGAAAGTGGAGATTGAATATCTCATTGCGTTAGGCAATGAAAAAACCATTAAAGAGCTGCCTGCTTTTTCTAAAGAAGAACAATCGCGCCTGCGGAAGATATATCAAAACTTTAATACGGCCGGCGCAGAAAAAGTAAAACAGATTGAAGCCACCACCAACCACGATGTAAAAGCCATTGAGTATTATATTCAAAGTAAGGTTAAAAAAGCGCTTCATCCATGGATCCATTTTGCACTCACATCCGAAGATGTGAACAATCTGTCCTATTCGCTTATGTGGCACGATGGATTGAATCGGGCGTATCTGCCTGCCCTTCGGTCCATGAATAAAGAATTAAAAAGACTTGCCCAAAAATATAAAAACGCAGCTATGTTGGCCCTGACTCATGGCCAGCCCGCCACCCCGACAACCTTCGGAAAAGAATTGGCCGTTTTCTTTGCTCGGTTAGATCGCCAGATCGACCAGATAAAATCTCAAAAACTTTTGGGTAAATTCGGCGGCGCCACCGGCACGTGGTCCGCCCACAAAACTGCATATCCAAAAACGAATTGGATGCGTTTTGCGTCGAAATTTATAAAATCATTAGGGCTGGAACCCAACTTGATCACCACCCAGATCGAACCTCATGATTCGGTTGCAGAAAGCTATCATCAGGTGGTTCGAGTGAATTCAATTCTCTCCGATCTTTGCCGTGACATGTGGGCCTACATCGGTCGAGGTATTCTGGTGCAGAAAAAAGTGGCCGGTGAGGTTGGCTCCTCTACCATGCCCCATAAAATCAATCCAATCCAGTTTGAAAATGCAGAGGGAAATATGGGTATCGCCAATGCACTGTTTAATCATCTCGCAGTCAAATTGCCTATCTCAAGGATGCAACGGGACCTAACAGATTCAACAACATTGCGGAATCAAGGTGTTGCATTAGGACACTCCTATTTGGCGTTGCAAAATATTTTAAAAGGCTTGAGCAGAATCACTGTTAATAAAATTCAAATGACGATTGAGTTAAACAATCACTGGGAAGTATTGGGGGAAGCAATCCAAACCATCCTGCGAAAAAACGGAAAACAGGACGCCTACGAAAAATTGAAATCACTTACTCGCGGACAATCCATTAATTCAGAACACATGGCAGAATTTGTATCAGGATTGAAAATATCTGATAATGATAAAAAAACACTGCTTGAACTCGCGCCGGGAAATTATATCGGGCTATCATCTAAATTGGTTGATCTAATCTAATGTGCGGTATAGCCGGTATTTATTCTCACAAACCTGTCGCGGCTGAACTCTACGACAGTATCGTTCACCTACAGCATCGCGGGCAAGACGCCGCCGGCATTATGACCTATGACGACCGCATGCATAAAGAAAAAGGTATGGGGCTCGCTAAAGAAATTTTCAACGACAATAATATGAACCTGCTCACGGGTAACATCGGTATTTCTCATAATCGATATCCCACTCATGGCGGCTTTTCTCATGGCGAAGTTCAGCCTTTTTGGACATCTGTTCCTTACGGTATTGCATTGGCTCATAACGGAAATCTCACCAACTATAAGAGTCTTGCAGAAGAAATCACACAAAAAGATAGTCGTTATTTAAATACCACTTCCGATTCGGAAGTGCTTCTGCATTATTTCGCAGATTTGCTTCATACGAACAACCCGCCAGAAGATAGTGAAGAATTTTTCTATCTCTTATGTAGTGCGGTGACCAAGGTTTTTAAACGAGTGAAGGGTGCTTATTCCGTTACCAGTCTTGTCATTGGAAAGGGGCTCGTGGTTTTTCGCGATCCCCAGGGAATTCGACCTTTGGTGAAAGGTGAGCGCTCCAATGGGAATGGTGGAAAAGATTATATTTTCGCTTCAGAAAACACAATGTTTTACGCTTTGGGTTTTGAACCAAAAGGAACCGTGCTCCCCGGCGAACTTATTTATGTAGATGAAAGCGGGAAGGTCTTCAGTAAGCGTTTGGTGAAAAAAGAATTCAATCCATGTGTTTTTGAATACGTGTATTTTTCTCGTCCCGATGCCACTTTAAATGATGTGAGTGTTTATCGATCTCGATTGCGGATGGGACAAAATCTCGCAGAAGCATGGAAGAAGAAATATCCCGAGATAACGCCCGACATTGTCATTCCTGCGCCCAGCACTGCCAACACATCAGCCCTTTCGTTTGCCCATGAATTGGGTGTGAGATATTCAGAAGGACTGTATAAAAACACATTCATTGGACGAACCTTCATTATGCCGGGACAGGCAGAGCGAAAAAAATCTGTAAAGTATAAATTGGTGCCACAAGAAACGGAAATTCGTGATAAAAAAGTGATGATTATGGATGACAGTATTGTCCGGGGCAACACGAGCCGTGAGATCGTTCGCATGTTGAAAGACTTTGGTGCTAAAGAGGTGTATTTTGCCGTTGCCTGTCCGCCAGTTAAATCACCGTGTTTTTATGGCGTGGATATGCCAACCAAGAACGAGCTCATTGCTGGAAATATGAGCGAAGATGAAATCCAAGAGTACTTGAATGTGGATGCCCTTTTGTATCAAAGCGTTGATGATCTTGTTGAAGCGGTGACTCGGAGGGGGGATCACCATATTGATACCCCGTGCATGGCCTGTCTGGATGGGAATTATGTTGGGAATGATATTGATGATGCAAAAATTGCAGAAATGGAAACCATGCGTGTAAATGATAGGAATGGAAATGGTTAACGCAAAGTCGTGGCGTCTTTGCTTTTAAAAATGAATCGTCAATGAGCGGTCACTCAATAAACTTAAAAGAAAAATTTGACAAATTTTCTGATCACTGGGCCCCGAAGGTGATCGCTGAAATGAACGACTACCAGTTCAAACTAGTAAAGGTGGCGGGTGAATTTATTTGGCATTCTCATGATGATACAGACGAAACATTCATTGTCCTGGATGGAGAGCTCGCTATTGAATTCCGTGATAAAATAATAACTCTTGAAAAAGGAGAGATGGCTGTTGTCCCTAGTGGGGTTGAGCATAAGCCTGTGGCACAAAATGAATGCAAAATCATGATTGTTGAGAAAAGGGGTGTTACGAATACCGGTGATGCCGGAGGAGGGCTCACTGCTGAAAATGATGTCTGGATATAATGAAACATAAAATTCTTGTGATCGGTTCCGGCGCCCGGGAACATGCCATTGTTCGAGCGTTGGGCCGTTCTCCCCAAGACAAAGAAATCTTTTGTCTCGCATCCAATATGAATCCGGGCATTGCTGAACTTTGTGATGAAATTTTAATCGGAAATTTCAACGATCCGGATTTTGTGGTGAGTTATGCTAAAGAAACAGACGCCACACTGGCCATCGTCGGACCTGAAAACCCATTAGCTGCAGGTATCGCCGATGCATTATGGGATACTGGTGTGAAAACTGTTGGTCCGAAAAAAGATCTGGCCCAACTGGAGACATCCAAAGCATTCGCTCGGAATTTATTAAAAGAATATGATATCCCCGGTGGTCCGAAATACCAGACTTTTGATGCAGTGGGTGGTGTTACAGATTTCTTAAATGAGCTGGGTGAAAACTACGTGGTTAAATACGACGGCCTGTCTGGTGGGAAGGGTGTGAAAGTGGCGGGGGATCATCTGCATTCCCACGATGAAGCGTTGGCCTATTGTCAAAAATTAGTGGACAGCGACGGTGAGTTTGTCATCGAAGAAAAATTCGTTGGGGAAGAATTCTCGCTCATGAGTTTTTGTGATGGGGACAATTTGAAACACATGCCGGCGGTACAGGATCATAAGCGAGCCTACGAAGGTGACACGGGCCCCAACACTGGTGGTATGGGTACATATTCTGATGCAAACCACTCGCTTCCTTTTTTAACTAATAATGATATTTCTCAAGCTCTCGAAATAAATATACAAACAGCCCGGGCCATAAAAGACAAATTTGGAGTCGGCTATAAGGGAATTCTTTATGGTGGGTTTATGGCAACGGCAAGCGGCGTAAGGCTGGTTGAATACAACGCTCGATTTGGAGATCCGGAAGCCATGAATGTTCTCTCCCTTCTGGAATCCGATTTTATTGATATTTGTATTGGCGTTGCCGATGGTACTTTGGATCAAGTTGATGTCCAATTTGCAAACAAAGCAACTGTATGCAAATATGCTGTGCCGGACGGCTACCCGGACAGCCCCGTTAAAGGTGAACCCATTGATGTTTCTAAAGTTAAAAATCTAGACGGATTATTTTTTGCATCTGTTGATTTTAAAGGCACAAGTCTCGTAGAGGCGGGGAGTCGAACAATAGCTATGGTTGGAGTCGCAGACACTATTTCTGATGCGGAAGCTCTTGCTGAAAAAGAAGTGTCATCAATTTCTGGACCGCTTTTTCATCGTACAGATATTGGGACGGATAAAATTGTTCAGAAACGTGTTGACCATATGAATTCGTTGCGATGATAAAACTCGGTGTTTTAGGATCTACAAAAGGTACGGATTTGCAGGCCATTTTAGATGCCATTGGATCCGGTGAATTAAACGCTGGGGTTTCTGTGGTTCTTTCCAATCGAGAGAATGCCTTTATTTTAGAGCGGGCAGAAAACCATAATGTGCCCGCTGTGTTTGTCTCTCATAAAAAGAAAACACGAGAAGAGTTCGATGCTGAATTGACAGCAAACCTTAATGAGCACGGCGTGGGCTTGGTTTTGCTTATCGGGTTTATGCGAATATTGTCAATTGAGTTTTGCAATGCTTGGCGGGATAAATTATTGAACGTACATCCATCCTTGCTTCCAAAATATGCAGGCGGGATGGACACCAATGTTCATGAAGAAGTAATAAAAAACGGTGACACAGAAACGGGGTGTACGATCCATTTTGTTACGGATGAGGTGGACGCCGGGCCGATCCTGATACAAAAAAAATGTAATGTTGCTTCTGACGACACAGTTGAAACGTTAAAAACTAAAGTACAAGAATTGGAAGGCAGAGCTTTCATAGAAGCGATACAATTAATACAAAACAATTCACATGTCAGATAATCCTACTTTAAATCAAACGCCAATCAAAATAAAGAGAGCACTAATTTCTGTTTTTGACAAAACAGGCGTGGTAGATATGACTCAATCTTTAGTGGGTCTCGGCGTAGAAATTTTATCCACAGGCGGCACAGCAAAAGTACTGCGTAAAGCCAATATTCCCGTCACTGATGTGAGTGATTATACCCAATTCCCTGAGATCATGGGCGGTAGAGTGAAAACCATCAATCCATTAATTGAAGGTGGAATTCTTGGCCTTCGCGATCAACACACCGCCGACGCTGAAGCAAACCATATTCAATGGATCGACCTTGTGGTTTGCAACCTTTACCCCTTTTCGGAAACTATTTCTCAGGAAAATTGTGCTCTTGCGCTAGCCCTAGAAAACATTGATATTGGTGGTCCAACGATGATTCGCGCTGCGGCTAAAAACGTCGGGTGGGTTTGTGTCGCGGTGGATCCTTCTGATTATTCTACCATAACTGATGAATTAAGGTCTGGTGAAATTTCTTTTGAAACACGCCAAAGGCTTTCCGCTAAAACATTCGGACACACAGCCCAATATGATACCATTATTCATAATTATTTGAAGGAAGAAGATTTGTCCGACAATTTTTCTCTCTCTTTTAAAAAGCATTCAGAATTGCGCTATGGTGAAAACCCGCACCAATCTGCCGCTGCTTATAAGATTCCTGGGAATAATGAGCCTAATATTCTGAACGCCACTATTCACCAGGGCAAACAACTTTCCTACAATAATATTATGGATGCCGACGGAGCTCTGGCGTGTGTACGCGAATTTGACGCCGCAGCCTGCGTCGTTGTGAAACATTCCAACCCCTGCGGTGTGGCTGTGGGAAACGATCTTCTAGATGTGTACACACGCGCGTTCAGCGCTGATTCCCTTTCAGCGTTTGGTGGAATTATTGCTTTTAATCGTACCTGCACCAAAGATGTGGCTGATGCTATCACATCAGTATTTGTAGAAATTGTACTTGCGCCGGGCTTTGAACCCGGGGCATTAGACGTTTTTAAAAAGAAAAAAAATCTCCGCGTATTGGAAATTGGTGAATTCGGGAAACGTTTCAAAAAATCGGAAGTCCGAAACGTGGATGGGGGTCTTCTTGTTCAAAATACAGATACAAAAATTCTTTCTAAAGACGACCTAACCGTTATGACAAAGGCACAGCCCTCTGAACAAGACATTGAAACTGCATTGTTTACATGGAGGGTACTGCGTCACGCCAAATCCAATGGCATCCTGATCGCTAAAGAAAACACCACGGTTGGACTCGGCGCAGGACAAGTGAGCCGTGTGGATGCCGTCCACATGGCGTTACGTAAGGGAGGAGAAAATGTAAAAGGCGGGGTGCTGGCTTCCGATGCCTTCTTCCCCTTTCGGGACAGCATTGACGCTATAAAGGATTCGGGCATTGTATTGGTGATCCAACCTGGCGGATCCGTGCGTGACCAGGAAGTGATCGACGCCTGCAATGAATACGGCATTGCCATGGCCGTTACAGGAAACCGCTGTTTCAAACATTAAAAAATTGTACAGAGGGCGTCCTCGTAGATTTTGGCTACACCAACCATGTGGTTGGTGTATAAAGATTGAATCTGCAGATAATAATAGAATGACAAAAATTTGGGTATAACGGGTACTATTGCTTTCGCCGGTTGTGTGTTTTTACACAAGACTTTAATGGGGGGTGAGGGGTAAAACTAATATCTAGGCACGCTCGGGTCCACCAGTTGTGACCATGCATCAATCCCTCCTTCCAGGTTTGTTACATCATATCCTAGCGGTTCTAAAAACCTACAGACCGCGGCAGACCGAACTCCGGTGTGGCACATAACAACAATGGGGGTATCTTTGTCTATTTCTTCGTGACAAGCGGGAATCATGTCCGCGGGTATATGAACGTGGGGGTTTATCCTGGCGTAAGCCACTTCGTGGGATTCCCTCACATCCAATAAAACAAGTTTTTTATTGGAGGCAAGTAGGCTTTCCAACTCTAGCGCGTTTATTCTTTTCATTCTAAGTTACTATTCATATTGTAATGATTAAACTTACATTCTGCTATGAAAATTCGGAGGAATCCCATGAAACCTAAACTTTTTCTATTACTAACCATCTTTCTGTTTATTGGTTGTGCGTCCAATGGTGCCGAACGGAAACCAATGAGGTCAAAAAATTTTATATCCCAGGAAGAAATTAACGAGCTTACTATCGCACGAACGGCAAAAGATGCTATCGAAATCGCTCGACCAACCTGGCTTCGGGGAAGGGGAATTGATCCGTCTGTATTTATGAATGGGATGTTGATGGGTGACCTTGACCAATTAGGCAATATATCAATAATTTCTGTGAAAGAAATAAAGTTTTTGCCTTCAGCCGAGGCGACAACCATGTACGGCACCAATAATATGGGCGGTGTCATAGAAATTAAATCGAAATAGTAGCGATTTTTGGGTAGTCGGTAATAATGCCATTAACGTTTCGTTTATGTAAAAATACCGCGCCGGGCTTCGTGTTTACTGTCCATGTGTTTACGCTCAACAAATGCCGTTTACAGTAATCCCACATTTGTTTACTAAATACATCTGCTCTGGGGTGCAGGTTGTCCGCTCTAGAAAACAATACAAGTGGTGTCAGTTGGGGTTTCTTTATTAAAAACCCGGTGTCAATTTTTGGTTCTATAGTTTTAACAATCCGAAGGGTTATTGGATTAAAACTGGAAACTGTTATTGTGTCGCACCGATTGCTCTGCTGAATTATTTTTGTTACACCAATGGCTGTGGAAACATCAAAAAGCTTATGTGTTTTGATTTCTATATTCACGTGGCAATAATCCGGTAGGTGTTCTAAAGCATCTTTAAGCCTTGGTATTGAGGTTGGGGCGATTTCTTTTTGGGGTCCGACGCTTATCCCTCTTAATTCTGCCCATGTTTTATTAAAGATATATCCGAAACCGTTTGTTTCTCTTTCTAAATCAAAATTGTGAGAACAAACAATTTCTTTGTCTTTTGTTTGAACCACGTCCAGTTCAATTGCCCTAATCCCCGATTTAATGGCTGCCCGAAAAGCTGCCATTGTGTTTTCTGGTGCCTGCTTCAACAAGCCGCGGTGACTGTATGCTTTGAAACCGATGTTTCTTGTTTTGCACCTTTTTACAGGACCAAAACAAAGAAATAAAAGGAGCCAAACCAGAAGTGTAAAAATAATAAAAATGTCTATTTATGCCTTCAGTTTCTGAGTGATTGTTTTGTTATACATCTAACTGTTCAATTTTATCTAATAATTGCTGTAAAATCCCAACCTAATTTTGGATAATAAAAAATGATTTTAACCATAGCCCTTATTGCTGTTTTTGCTGTGATTGTTTTGTTTGTTATCGATGCAAGTCAAGACCAAGCCAGCGCGAGCGGCGTATCAACACATTTTCAACTTTTTTCGGCAGAAACGATTGTTGAACAAGAATTTGCTGCACGACCTAAGTTCGTTTGGAATACAATAACTCGGTTTTCAGATTATAATTTTTGGTTTCCGGGCGTTTTGCGTTTATTGCCGGTTGTTGAATCTAATAGATATGTTCACCGTTTTTCATTTGATCGATTCAATTTACAGCCGGGCTCTGCCATTCGCCTGCGCCCTTTTAGCTTGTCGCCTTCCTTTCTTGGAAAAATTATCGCCGCGAAGGAGAACAAACAATTATCTATAGAAATGCGATTTAACCCGCTACACAAAGAACAGGTCGTGTTTGAACTTAATCCAACAGCTGGGGGAACTTCGGTTGTATGCCGCAGAACCAGCCGTGGCTTGTTTTCTTGGTTGACCCTATGGGGTTTTTCAAATAACAAATCAAAAATATTAGACAACCTTGGGTATTTTATCCCCGAAGAGGTTGTTGTTAAAAAGGTTGATGCATCTACGTCTCATGATAGCGGTCCAAAATATAGCCGTGACACAATTATTGCACGCGCCGTCCAAGCCGGGCTCGGGGGAAACAGGGATCTTATAAACGCAATTCCAGACAAACCTACGCGGGGAATGGCCAAAGCAATGCTTGTTCAGTCTCAGCGTAAGGACAACACTATGCCAGAACATTTAGTAAATGCGCTGTCTGAGGCGCCTGCGGATGAAGCGTTGCCGCCATCTGGCGAACTCAATATTGATCCGGGTGGAATTCCAAACTTCTCAACTCCGGACGATTTAATTGCGTATGTAGTTAACAAAGCACTTGATGGAGACGACGGCCCTGTTTCTGAAATCGCCGATAAGCCGACAAGGGGCAAGGCAAAAGCAATGTTGGTAAAAATTAAACGGGGTGCTCTTGAACGCCCAGACATGCCACCCGTACCGTCTTTAGAATCAAGCCCTCCAGATTTAGGCGAGGAGGAGTCTGAAGAAGCACTCGTCGCGCGTCTAATAGATGCTGGCTTAAGCGGAAATATGGATGAAATAAACGCATTAGATAATCGCGTTTTCCGTGGGAAAATAAAGGCTGCAATCGTTAAAGCAAAGCGTGCAAAAAAATAATCTTTTTTTTCAATTGTTAAATATATAACTCTTTTATTTTAGCCGGTATGGCCAATATCACGATTTATTCGATACTGATATTGAAAAATACCTTCTGACTTTTTCACAGTTACTGTTTTTTCTAATTTTAATTTCATTTCTTCTGTGGGTTCAGAAAAAAGTCTAATTCCTGAACCAAAAACTATCGGATGAGGCGTTAGGTACAAATGGGTTAGGTGTGGGGAAAAACGCGCATTTGTTTTTCCGCCGCCGATAACAAAACATTTTTCCGTGTTATATTTTGACAATATTTTTTTTGGGTCATCGCTTCTGTGGACAATACAAACATCTCGCCCTGTCAGTTCTTTAGTTAAGCATCTAAATGTGTGTGTGCCCATTATCACTGGCCACCCCAGTGTTTGCTCTTTAAAGAGACGTAGGTCTTTAGACCAACGAACGGTTTCGTGAGCGTGGCGAGAAATAAAACCGTCTTGTGTGACTGCGGCGATGAGAATTACGTCCATCGTTAGCTTTTATTCGAATGAGCCCGCGACAACGGTCGTTAGTTTGTCTGGATCTATGTACTGTTTAATGGCGCGGTTAACGCTATCCAAAGATATGTCTGTTATAATATTTGGATATTGATCCAAATATTCGATTCCCCGACCTCTTTCGGCGTTAGATAACAATCGAGAAACAAGGCCTCCTGTGGAATCCATTCCCACTTGATAAGCGCCCGTTATTGTCGTTTTTTTCGCTTCAAGCTCATCCGATGTCACCCCATTGTAATACCAATCTGATATTTCTTTCATTGTGGCTTTTTTCCCTTTTGTCAACAACTCCGGGGAAAAGGTTCCCCAAGTGCTCCAATATCCGTCGCTACCAAAGCTGATTCCGGATAGCGCAGATCCGATACCGTATGTGAGACCCTGGCTATCTCTAACTGTTTGCATCAGTCTTGCAGAAAAATTCCCGCCTAAAATATAGATCCCAATCATAAGCGCATAATAATCCGCGTGGTCTCTGTTGATTCCAATTGCTTGTCCAATATATGTGTCTGTGCTTGTTTTTTCTGAAATATGAATTTCCTTTTCTTTTTCTCTTGGTGGGTGTGCACACAAACCGAAGTCTACGCTTGGGATCTCTTTTTTCCCCCAGCCAATAAAGCTGCTTTTCAAAAGGTCGTTTATTTTAGTCGGGCCTATGTCTCCAACAGCTGCAAAATTAAATCCGCCCGCCCGATAGTATTTTTTGTGAAAAGTCTTAAGGTCTGCGATGTGTGTATTTTCTGTTTGTTCAATTGCTTCCTCTGTTGTTGTGCGGTGGTTTGGGTGGTTTTCTGGATATAGACTCCTTAAAAAACCAATAAGCGCCTGTTTTTTTGTATCTTCTTTTGATTGTTCAAGGCGCCCTTTTATTCTGGTTTTTAATATCTCCAGTTCTTCTGTTAAAAAAGCAGGGGTGCGAAGTTGTTCCCCCAATAGCCGAATGACCGTTTCCAGGTTTTCTTTTAAACAAAAACCTGTGAACTGGATATGGTGGGGCGTGCATGAAAAATTTATTTCCGCTCCTACGGATTCTAAAAGGTCGCTTATCTCATATTTACTTTTTGACTCCGTACCTTTGTCCAGCATCGATGTTGTTAGGGCTGCAATTTTTTTATTGGATTTTGGGCTATACAGACCGCCGCCCAAAAAACTTCCCCCAAACGTAATTACATCTTTAATGCCCGTGGGCATAGATAACGTTGTAATTCCTTCAATGGGATTGGATTCTATAACCTGTTTTTTAAACTGCATCTTGGGTTGCCTCTACTTTTTTTGGAACAAACCAGCCCGTTGTGCTATTGTCCTCAATTAAATATTTCTCGGCTGCTTCTTGAATCTTTGATTCTGATACTATATCAATACATTCCATAAACGTTGTGTAGTAAGTCCAGTCACCTATCGCAATTGCTTCGTTTAGTGCGCTCGCAACTGCATATGAACCGTCTCGACTAAAAGCAACGCCCGCTTTTGTTTGGGCGATGGCACGACGAAGCTCTTCTGTTGTGACCCCGCTGTTAATAATGCTCTTATATTCATCGATTACAAGGTCTTCTACGGTTTGGTGATTTGTATCTGGTGTTAAAAAAATGTATGAAATAAACATGCCGTTGTCCTTAAAAGGGAAGTCGTACATAAACACCGACGTTGCCAATCCTTTGTCTATGATATTTTTATTAAACCGACTTGTTTTCCCATCAGTAAGAATCTTTCCTAATAGCTGAAGTGCATAATTGTCTTTATGTAGACCCTTTGGTGTCTTGTGGCCAACCCCAACAACGCCCGTTTGTCCAGCTCTTTTTACTGTAATTCTTCGGGGGCCCTCTTGTTTGGGTTCTTCTGTATACATCTCTGGTGGGTCGTTTTCACTTCGTTTGTGTTCCCCAAAATATTTTTTTATTAACTTTAATGCTTCGTTTTTTTTAAAGTCGCCAATAATGGTAACTGTGGCATTGTTGGGCCAATAATATGTGTCATAAAACTCTTGAAGTTTGTGAGTGGGTATATTTTCAATGTCCGAACGCCAACCAATTGTCGAATGGTGGTAGGGGTGGGCTTGATATGCTGTGGCCCAAATATTTTTATCTAAAACATCAAAGGGGCTATTTTCACCGCGTTCAAACTCATTTCGTACGACGGTCATCTCTGGTTTTCTGTCTTCATCTTTTAAAAGGGCAAATCGCATCCGATCGGCTTCAATTTCGATTGCTCGCTCCAAATGTTTACTTGGTACCACTTCAAAATAATTGGTTCTGTCGTTCCAAGTTGTTGCGTTTATCTGGGCACCTATGTTTTGGAGTTCGTTCCAAATTGCAGTGCCTTTCTCTTTGTTAAAATTTCGTGAACCTTTAAACATTAGGTGTTCGAGCAAGTGGGTTGATCCCGTATGGCCAATTGCTTCGTTTCTCGAGCCTACATGATAGGTAACCATAAAAGTAACAACGGGCGCAGAGCGGTCTTCCAGGGTCAAAACCGTTAAACCGTTTTGTTCAAACTTGTATTCTTCTATTCCACCCGATTCTTTAATAAAGACAGGGTCTTTAAATGCTTTTTTGTTTTCTATCGACATTCCTATCCTTTTTTTGTATCAATTTTTTTCTGATGTTTTAAATTCTTTTTTCTATCATTAAATATAGGTAGCGAAATTAGGAACGCTACCATATTATATTTTGTGATGAATTCATCTCTTTATTCAATTAATCCAACGGTCGGGGCCGCAATTAAATCTGGCCAATCGGTGTTGGCTTTAGAATCAACCATTCTCGCCCACGGGATGCCTTACCCACAAAATATTGCCTTTGCTAAAAAATCAGACCGGTTGGTGCGGTCTTTTGGGGTGATACCCGCTACGATTGCAATTGTCTCCGGAAAAATATGTGTTGGTTTAGATAATGAACAGTTAGATAGCGTTGCGCAGGGCAAGAACGTGCAAAAAGTTGCGGTAAGGGATTTGTCTCATTGTCTTTCTTCTGGTTTGACCGGCGCTACAACCGTTTCCGCAACAATGCGTATTGCGCATGCAGTGGGAATTAAGGTGTTTTCAACCGGGGGCATTGGGGGTGTTCACCAGAACTGGAAGAGTACGTCAGATGTTTCTCAGGATCTTTACGAGCTTAGTCGAACCCCGCTTGTTGTTGTCTCAAGTGGGGCGAAGGCAATTTTAGATCTTCCAAAAACCGTAGAATATCTCGAATCTTTATCTGTGCCTATATTGGGATATAAAACAGATAATTTTCCCGCTTTTTATTCCAGAAAAAGCGGTGTACAAATAGATACGCGTGTTGATTCTCCTGAAGAAATAGCTCAACACTTCAACATACATCGTTCTTTGGGTTTGGCTTCTTCTCTTTTGGTGGCAAACCCCGTTCCTAAAACAAATGAAATTGACCGTGGAACAGTGTCTGTTTTTATTGAAAAAGCGCTTGTAGAGGCCAAAGAAAACCATGTTTATGGAAAAAATTTGACACCATTTCTTTTGAGTGAAATTTATCGTCTTTCTAATGGAAACAGTTTAAAAACAAACATGGCGCTTGCCTTGAGCAATATAAAGCTTGGGGCTCAGATTGCCTTAGCTCTTTCTCTTTCCAAACAGTGCAGTGCCAATACGAACCATGGTTGAGCCTTCTTCGGCAGCAATCTCATAATCGCCACTCATACCCATTGAGAGATCTGTAAGCACTTTTTGGTTGGTTTTGTTGTTGAGCAAGCCTCGAAGGTTTCTTAGTTTAACAAACGCGGCTCTTATTTTTTCTTTATTCTTTGTTCTTGGTCCAACGGTCATGAGGCCGGTAACGTTTAAATTAGGGGCCTCGACGCACAAAAGCATTTCTTCTATTTGGTCTGGTTTAAATCCGTGTTTTTGTGGCTCTCCACTTGTGTTTATTTCCAGCAAAGTGGGGATTGTTTTATTCAATGTTTTAGCCTTTATATTAATTTTTTGTGCCAACCCTAAAGAGTCTACAGCATCGATTGTATCAAAAAGTTCTATGCATTTTTTTACTTTGTTGGATTGGAGATGCCCTATAAATCTTTTTGTTAAGCCTGGCATAAAATCAAAAGATTTAAACTTTTTGTCGGCCTCTTGAATTCTATTTTCTCCAATGGTTTTAATACCCGCGTCATAGCAATTTTGAATTTGGGAGACGGTTCGCGTTTTTGTAACGGCTATAAACTGAACGGGGTGGTTATAGCCACCCCGTCTTTGTGCAAGTTCAATGTTTTCTTGGATTCTTTCTATCGTATTTTTCAGGCTCGCGCATCCTTGTCTTCTGGTTCTACGGCATCAATAGAAAGTTGTTTGTCGTCATCTTCTTTCTTTTTTTCCGCGGCCGCCTCTTCGCTGATAACGCGCGTAATAGAAGAAATGCTTGCTCCCTCATCTAATTTCACCAGCTTTACGCCTTGGGTTACCCGACCAATGGTTCGAATTGCCCCAACAGATTGGCGCATTAAAACGCCTGAATCTGTAATAACAATTAAGTCATCTGAGTCGACCACTTCCATTATTTTAACCATTTTACCCGTTTTTTCTGTGCACCGCATTGTCATCACGCCTTTTCCACCGCGGGCTTGGGTGCGATATTGTATTACATCTGTTCTTTTTCCCATTCCTTTTTCTGTGGCCACCAGAATAGTTCCTTCGCGGCGCACCACCAGCATTCCAATAACACGGTCGTTTTCGGATCCAAGGGTAATTCCTTTTACCCCCATTGTTTTTCTGCCGCTTGGTCTAATGTTGTTTTCTGGGAACCTGATTGATTTTCCTTCGTGAGTTCCTAAAAGAATATCGTATTCACCGTTGGTAATCCTTGCTTCAATAAGTTCGTCTCCGTCCCGAATTTCGATGGCGTAAATCCCGCCTTTTCTTGGGTTGCCATATGCTGATAAAACTGTCTTTTTTACAATACCGTTTTGGGTTGCCATTACAATAAAGTGGTTGTCGTCAAAATCTTTCACGCTAACAAAGGCTTTTACTTGTTCCCCGGGTTCACACCCAATCAAGTTGACAACAGCGCGGCCACGGGTTGCGCGACCACCTTGTGGAATATCATAAACTTTTAACCAGTAACACTTTCCTTTATCTGTAAAAAAGAGCATGTAATTATGAGTGTTTGCAATAAAAAGGTGTTCAACAAAATCCTCGTCTTTGCTCATGGCCCCCTGTATGCCGCGTCCGCCCCGGCGCTGGGTGCGATATGTGTTTAATGCTGTCCTTTTGATATATCCTTGGTGGGTTATTGTTAGCACGACTTCTTCTTCGGCAATCATATCTTCCATGGAAAAGTCCATATCAACCGGGATTATTTCTGTCCTTCTTTCGTCCCCGTATAAATCGCGAATCTCAAATAGTTCGTTTTTTATAATATCCATTCGTTGGGTTTTGCTGTCAAGAATTCCTTTTAAATGAGAGATGATTTTTATTAACGCTTTATACTCTTCTACTATTTTTTCTACCTCAAGGCCTGTAAGCTTTTGGAGTCTCATTTCAAGAATCGCTTGGGCTTGTGTTTCAGATAGACTAAAGTTGTTCATTAGGCCTTCTTTGGCTTGTGGTGGGTTTTTACTGCCGCGAATAACTTTTATAACTTCATCTATATTGTCCAGCGCCGTTTTTAAACCCTCTAGGATATGTGCTCTCGCCTCTGCTTCTTTTAATTCAAACTGGGTGCGGCGAACAACAACGTCGTGCCGAAAATCAACAAAATGGTTTAATATTGTTTTTAAGGGCATGATTTTGGGTACCCCGCCCACAAGCGCCAATAGAATAATACCGAAAGTGTCTTGAAGTTGGGTGTGTTGATAAAGTTGGTTCAGAATAACCTCTGGAACCGCATCCCTTTTTGTCTCAATGACTACACGGATGCCGTCTTTATCTGATTCGTCTCGAAGGTCGGTTATTCCAACTACTTTTTTATCCCGAACCAAATCTGCTATTTTTTCAACCAGGTTTGCTTTATTTGTTTGGTAGGCAACCTCTGTAATTACGATGCTGTTTTTCCCGTTTTTATTTGTTTCAATATGAGCGCGAGCGCGCATTTTTATTTTTCCACGCCCCGTTTCATATGCGCTTTGTAGGCCATCCATCCCCAGAATAAGTCCCGCCGTTGGAAAGTCAGGTCCCTTGATGTGGGTCATAATTTCTTCAGTAGAAATATCTTCGTTTTCAATTAAAGCAATTAAACCGTTCGTGATTTCTGTTAGGTTGTGTGGGGGAATTTTAGTCGCCATTCCAACCGCAATGCCCTCTGAGCCGTTCACCAACAACGTTGGCACCGCAGACGGTAGAACCGTTGGCTCTTTCATTGTTTCATCAAAATTTAAACCCCAGTCCACCGTTTCTTTCTCTAGGTCTTTTAGCATTTCGCTTGAAATTTTTGTCATCCGAGATTCGGTGTAACGCATGGCCGCTGCATTGTCGCCATCGATTGAGCCAAAGTTTCCCTGTCCATCTACCAACTCATATCGCATAGAAAAAGCCTGAGCCATACGAACCAGCGCGTCATAAACTGAACTGTCTCCATGTGGGTGGTATTTACCCAAAACATCACCCACAATACGTGCAGATTTTTTATATGGCCGGTTCCAGCTGGAGCCCAATTCGCTCATTCCAAAAAGTATGCGACGGTGTACTGGTTTAAGCCCGTCCCTCACGTCAGGAAGAGCCCTTGACACAATTACCGACATGGAGTAGTTTAGGTAGCTCTCCCGCATTTCGTCTACAATGTCTCTTGGAAGTGTATTGTCTCTGTTAAAATCAGTCATAATTGTTTCCTGTTTTTTTATACGTCAAGGTTGACGACAAATTTTGCGTTTTTCTCAATAAATGTCCGACGGGCTTCCACGTCGCTTCCCATTAGATTTTGAAAGGTTTCTGCGGCCTCCCCGGCGCTTTCGACTGTCACTTGCATCAGGGTCCGGCGCTCCGGATCCATGGTTGTTTCCCAAAGTTGGCCCGGATTCATTTCTCCCAACCCTTTATAACGCTGAATTGATACTTTTGTGTTTTTGTTGTCTTTTTTCATTCTTTCAATCATCAGGTCGCGCTCGTTGTCATCATAAGCATATGATTCTTTTTTTCCTTGTGCCACGCGATAAAGCGGTGGAAGAGCAAGATATAAAAAGCCCCCATCAATAATTTCTTTCATTTTTCGATAGAAGAATGTTAGCAGTAGCGTTCGAATGTGGGATCCATCTACGTCTGCATCCGTCATAATAATAATTTTGTGATACCTTAGATTTTCAATGTCTAAATCTCCGGGTGATTTTTCTCCCATCTCATCTTCTGATCCTCCAAACCCTGCGCCCAAGGCAGTTATTATTGATTGTACTTCGTTGTTGGAAAGCAATTTGTCTATCCGCGCTTTTTCAGAGTTAATAACTTTTCCACGTAGAGGTAAAATTGCCTGGGTTCTCCTGTCTCTTCCTTGTTTTGCAGATCCCCCCGCAGAGTCACCCTCAACCAAATACAATTCACAAAAAATTGGGTCCCTGTTTGAACAGTCTGCTAGTTTTCCAGGAAGAGAGGACCCCCCCAGAGCGCTTTTTCGCCTGATTAACTCTCGGGCTTTTCTCGCTGCGCTTCTACTTCGGGAAGCCAACAGGGCTTTTTCAACAACCCTACGACCAATGGATGGGTTTTGCTCAAGAAAATCTAAAATCCCTTCGTATACAGCCCTATCCACGATTCCTTTCACTTCGCCGTTTCCAAGTTTTGTTTTTGTCTGTCCTTCGAACTGTGGTTCTGCGACCTTTATGCTTATAATCGCGGTTAGGCCCTCCCGAAAATCCTCGCCAGACAGGGTAATCTTTTCATTTTTCTTCGCTTTAATTAGGTTGTTTTTTGTGGCGTGGTTATTCATGGCCCGCGTTAAGGCAGAGCGAAAACCCGAAAGGTGTGTCCCGCCTTCAATGGTGTTAATATTGTTTACAAATGTCAAAATGTTGTCATTATAGGTGTTCCCATATCGCATAGCAATCTCTACGGGGGTGTCGCCGTCCTCTTTGTTCACTGTAATAATTTTATTGTGAAGGGGGTTGTTGTGTTCGTCTAAATATTTAACAAAATCGCTAAGGCCGCCATTAAATTTAAAAGAATCGGTTTCCCCTTCTTCGGTTCTTTCGTCTCTAAGTATAATTTCTAGTCTCCTGTTTAGGTAGGCCAGTTCACGGAGGCGCTCCGCTACAAGACTATATTCAAAATCAATTGTATTAAAAATGCTATTGTCTGGATAAAAACAAACCTTCGTACCTGTTTTTTTTGATGTTCCCGTTGTTTTTAATTCGTTTTGTGGATCCCCCGCTTTATAGTCTTGTCTGTGAATTTTTCCATCTCTTTTTACCTCTACCCACATCCATTCGGAAAGTGCGTTTACAACTGAAACGCCGACGCCGTGTAACCCGCCCGATACTTTATAAGATCCTTTGTCAAATTTTCCACCGGCGTGTAGAACTGTCATTACGACCTCAACGGCTGGCTTTTTTTCTTCTTTGTGTATATCCACGGGAATACCCCGCCCGTTGTCTTCGACGCTAACAGAGCCGTCAGGATTAAAAACAACTATAACGCGATCACAGTATCCAGCCATCGCTTCGTCAATTGAGTTGTCTACCACTTCATAGACAAGGTGATGAAGGCCGCGTTTACCCACATCGCCAATATACATCGCAGGTCTTTTTCGTACCGCTTCAAGCCCCTCTAATACTTTGATGTTTTCTGCGCTATAGCTCGCGCCGGCTTGTTGTTCGCTCATATAAATTTTATTTCCTTTATCGTTTTTTGACCAAGCTCGTGGTTCAGTTTTTTTATAATTTCATCTTTTTTGAACAAAAGTTCTTGTCGCCACGATGCGTTTTCTGTTTTGATCGTTAGAATTCCATGTTCGACCTTTTCTGGGCTTGTGTTTTTTGCAATATTCGAACCAACAACTTTTTCCCAAATTAAAATCGCATTGTTCTGTTTTACGCCTTTTTCTAACCCTGCTTTTTTTAGGAACGCTTCCATTGCTGTTTTAAATTTTTGCATTATCTCGCCAGGTGAAAGCTTTTATTGTCGGGGGTCTCAAGGTCAATTCCGTGATTCTTTAAATTAAAAAGATCTGTATTTGTAATAATTGTTTGTGTGTTCTTTTTTAACAGTTCAAACACGGCGTCGCTTCTTTTTAAATCCAGCTTCGCAAATAAATCGTCCAATAAAAAAATTGGCGCTCTTCCTGTTTTTTCTTTTATAAACATGAACTCCGCCAACTTTACAAGCACCAATGCTATTTTATGCTCTCCTTGGGATCCAAAGTTTCTTAGTTTTTTTTCATTAAATAAAAAGCTAATTCTGTCCCGATGTGGGCCGACAGTGGTTTGTTTGTTTATTACATCTCTATCGTGAGTTTCTTTAAGCATTTCTTTCATTTGTTTTTTGTCTATATCGATGTTTCCTATTTTCAATTTAATTGAAATAGATCCGTCTCCATAAGACGACGATGCTGTGGACAAATACGTCATAAATTCTTCGTTTAGCTCCTTTTTTGCCTTCCAAACCTTTGCGCCAAGGTCGGCAAGTGTTTCGTCCCAGGCTTCAAACACAATTTTGTTTTTATTCTCTCTTAGGAGAGCGTTTCTTTGTTTAAGTGCCGAAAAAAACTTCGACAAATTATTTAAATATTCCTCGGATGTAATTGAATACAGCTTGTCAAAATAATTGCGACGATTGCCGGGGGTGCCTTTTGTTATGTTTTGTTCTTCTGGTGATAAAATTATAACAGGATTTTGTCCTATTAGGGTCTTCCTCCCAACGTCTTTTCCGTTTATTTTTATTTTTTGTCGCCTATCTTTTCCTTGAGAAAACAAGATTTCATCCTCTTTGTTTTCAGAAGAAAAGGCCCCCTTTACTCGGAAAAAATCCTTCTCGTGTTTAATTATTTCTGTCATTTTACTTGTTCGAAAACTTTTCCCAATTGACAATAAATGAATTGCCTCTAACACGGCTGTTTTTCCTGATCCGTTTTCGCCCCAAATAACATTAATCCCTGGACTAAAATCCATATCTAATTGTTGGTGGTTTCTAAAAGATACCATTTGAATATTACTAATTGGCATCACCACTATTTTTTGTAATAATGAGTTTGATTTTATTTTTCTGCTTTAATTAAAACCGTTGTTCTATTCGTTTAGACGAATCGGCATTAGCAGCATTGTTAATTCTGACTTTTCATTTTGGGTTCCAGGATAAAAAAGAGCGGCGCTAATGGGTGTTTTAAATTTAATAATTACCTTTTCATTGTCTACGTGGGATAAAATATCTTTTAAGTATCGGGCGTTATACCCAATTACAAAATCTTCCCCGTCGAATTCTCCTGATATTTTTTCTTGTGCCTTAGAAGATTTTTCAGGGTCTTCGGTTGTTATTTTAAAGTTTTCTTTATTTAGTCTAAGTGCAATTTGATGTGTGGATTTGTTTGAAAATATTGATACACGCCGAACAGCAGATAGCAATTCGTTCTGATTTGCTGTAAATGCCTTGTCATTATCTTGAGGAATAACGCTTTGAAAGTCTGGAAATCTTTCATCAATTATTCGGGTAAAATATGTATCCTCTCCAATTGTTGCAGTCATATGGTTGTCTCCCATCCACATTTGAATCGCACTATCACCAACCAAAACATTTAATAAAAGGCTAAGAAACTTTCGTGGTACAATCACATCTCCTGAATATTCATCGGCATTGTAGTCTTTTCTTGTATATCTCACTAGCCGGTGACCGTCTGTAGCAACGGCTGTTAATTCTGTTTTTCCAAATCGAAAAAGAACGCCAGTAAGTGCCGGTTTAAGTTCGTCTCTGCTTACAGCGAAAGATGTTTTTGAAATGATCTCTTTCAATGCGTTTGAAGATACGCCCGTTGCTTTTCTATTGTCCGCTTCTGGTGTTGCGGGAAATTCATCTGCTGGTTTGCCCATTATATCGTAAGAACCAACCTCTGTAACCATTTTTACTCTGTTGTTTTCATCTGCCGTAAGTGTAATTCTGGCTTCGTCTGGCAATTCGTTGGTGACATCCAATAGCGTCTGAAGAGGGATTGCGACACTTCCAGCAGTTTCTAGACTAACGGGGAGATTAACGATAATTGTAATTTCTAAATCGGTGGTTCTTAAAATTGTCCCCTCTTCTCTTACGCTAAAAAGAACACTACTTAAAATTGGTAATGTTGAGCGGGTTGGTGTGGCTTTTGATAGTTTTTGTAGGGCCACTTGAAGTTCTTTTTTTGATGTTGAAATTTTCATACTGATTTCCAAAAAATTAAGAGTGATTTAATCAAAATATTATGTCTAAAAAGTCGAACAAACATTAATGAAACTAGGGTGTTTTAACAAGCAGTTTTCCGTCTGAAGCTCTGGTGTTTTGTATTTAAAAACCAAGCGCTGCTATTAAGATATTTATTATAATAGTGTGGATAAAAGCCAAAAAGACTGATAGAGAGAAAAGGAAACGAAAAAATAAAAGAGCTTTCCCAACAAACCTCAACAAGAGCTTTATGTGGAAAACGCAGGAATATCCGTGGATAACCCGGAGGTTTTCAACATAAAATATTTAAAAAAATTAAAAATATTTAAAAACTAAAGAATGTGGAAAAAGACCGTTGAAACTGTTGAAAACTCCTCAGTCAAAAATGTTGATATAGAAATTTTTTCGCGCATCAAGAACCCACCCTTCAAACCAGTCACCCCTTTTTTTATTTAAAGCAAGCGTTTCAATTTCATTCCAGTGTTTAGATAAGTCTGCGCCCCCCCCCCGCTTAGTTGCCTCTACCCACAGAAGATGGTAACCATACTCAGACTGAACCGGGCCGGCGCATTCGTTGGGATTAATTTGTCCAAGAACCATTCCAAATTCGGGAATTGGGTAGGTGTTTGGATCTACCCAACCAAGGTTTCCCCCGCCGTCCTTTGTTTGGCTATCCATAGAATGTTCTTTAATTGTAGAAATAAAATCGGCAAGCGTTTTAGACGAATCTTTTAGAGATAAGGCCCGGTTGTAGGCCGATGTTTCATCTTTATCTGTAAGGGGCGGGCTTATTAAAACATGTCTAACTTTAATTTTTTCACCCAAAATCTCTTCAGTTTCAATAATGTGATATCCAAATTCAGTTTTCACAGGAAGACTTATCTCGCCAGGTTTTAAAGTAAAGGCGACAGATTCAAACTCGGTAACCAAATTGCCACGGCGCACAAAACCAAGTGCCCCCCCACTGTTTTTAGACCCAGGATCTTGAGAGTATTGAGTAGCAACAGACTCAAAGGTGGTTTCCCCTTTTAATATTTTTTCGCGCAAACTTTTTAATAAAGCCACCGTTTTATTAATTTGTTCAACGCCGGGCTCTATTTTAACAAGAAGGTGGCGCAGCTTCACCGTTGTTGGAAAAGGGGGTATACTGTCGCGATAGGAATTAAAAAAAATCACGACACCGCCTTTGTTTATAGAAATCTTACCAATAAGCTCTTGTTGGTATTTTTGGGCAACCATCATATCTTTTATATCATACCAGTATTCTCGACGAAAGACACGGAGCGGTTGGCCCAAGGCCTTTTCCGCAGCCTCCTCGCCCCCCGCCTGAGCGACAATATTGTTGATTTGTTCCTCAAGGGTTCGATCAACGTCTTTATCTTGAACAACAACAGAATCAAGTTCAGCCATAACCAAAATGACTTTACGGTTAACAACAGATCTGATAATGTCCTTTTTAAGCTGTAAAATTTTATCGGCGTTTTTGTTTGGATCAAGTTTTTGTTGAAAAATGGCCATAGACAGGGCCTGATTTATATCGCTCTTTAGAATGGTTTTGTCCCCGACAATAGCAGCAACACCATCTATCGTTTGACGAAAAACGCCCTCGCGGCTTGTTAGGGGCTCATCGTTTGTTGTGTTGGCCTCAATTTGTTGCTGAGGTTGTAGCGCCGAGAGAAAGCAAAAAAAGAGAACAACGTTTGTGTGTTTCATTCAGGGTCCATTTGTTATTTTATAAAGACAAGTAGCGGACAGCCGGCCTGCGCCAAAAAGAACGCTCCTTTTGTTTGTGCCATGTGTTATTCTCTTTTAATCGAGAAGTTCCCATTGCGCAACAAATAAGGCTGAGAAATTACTTATCCACAACGGGAGAAAACAATTCCGCAAATTTAAAAGAAAAACCCAAAGAATCTTTTATGGAAACAGTTTCAAAGGCGATTACAAGGGACCCCTCGCCCCCATTTTTAATTTTATACGGCCGACCACTGTCTTGAAACGCCTCGCTTAGCCTTTGAAAAAACGCGGACGGGCCTAAGCCGGCAGGAACACCACCAAGAACAACCGAAAATACATTGGGTTTTATAAAGATTTTTAAAATTGGGTAAGAATAGAGCGCGCACTGTAAACTTGAAATTGTTAATAGTGTTTCCGTCTCTATTGGGAGTGGGCCGAAGCGATCGACAAGCTCCTCTCGAACGGAAAAAATATCGTCCACCGATAACGCCTCAGAAATTTTTTGATAAAAATATAAACGGTCTTGCACAAGAGGCATATATTCGTTTTTTATCAACGCATCCCCGGAAAAAACAACACTTAGCTTGTCTTTTTGTTTCGAGGTTTTTTCACCAAGAGACTCACGAAGGGCTTGATTTAATATTTTATTATAAAGTTCGAATCCAACATTGGATATTTGACCGCTTTGTTCATAACCGAAAAGGTTTCCAGCGCCCCGAATCTCCATATCTTTTATAGCGATACTATATCCAGATCCAAGGGATGAATAGTGTTCTATGGCTTTTAGTCGCTGAAAAGCATCGGGAAGAAGCTGTAGGTCGGCCGGTAGACACAAAAAACAATACGCCTGTTTTTCTCCGCGCCCAACTCGACCACGAATTTGATATAGCTGCGCTAAGCCAAACATGTGTGCATTGTTTATAATTATAGTGTTTGCGTTTGGAATGTCTAAACCGGACTCTATGATAGTTGTGCACAATAAAATGTCAACGTCTCCAGCGAAAAAGGACAAAATGACACCTTCAAGTTGCTTGCTTGGCAACTGACCATGTCCAACCGCTATTCTAGCGTCCGGGAAAAAAGACCCAAGCTTTTCAAATAAAAAAGGAAGACCCGCCACATCGTTGTGTAAAAAATAGACCTGCCCATTCCGTTTTAATTCTTTTTGAATTGCCTTTTTTATAAAAGCCCAATTAAATCGTATAACACTAGTTTGTATTGGCAAACGGGAAAGAGGCGGCGTTTCTATATTTGTGGTATCTCGAATGCCCACCAAAGACTGTTGTAGGGTTCTTGGGATTGGGGTCGCCGTTAGCGTTAAAACGTCCACCCTATTTTTTATACCACGAATATACTCTTTATGTTTTACACCAAAACGGTGCTCTTCGTCGACAACCAATAAGCCAAGATTTTTGGTTGGAACATCTGTATTTAAAAGGCGATGTGTTCCAACCAAAACATCAATTTTGTTATTGTATAGGCGGTCTAAAATTATAGCTTGTTCTTTTTTTGTTCGAAATCTTGATAAGAGTTCTACGGTTACGCCGAGTGGTTCAAGACGATTTTTACAAGTAATATAATGTTGATCCGAGAGAACCGTTGTTGGCGCAAGAAAAAAAACCACCTTATCTGAGAGAACAGCGCGCATAGCCGCACGGATCGCGACTTCCGTTTTTCCAAACCCGACGTCTCCACAAATCAGTCGGTCCATGGGGTTTGGAAGGTCGAGATCTGCATTGATTTCTTTTATGGCTAACAACTGGTCTTTTGTTTCTTGAAACGGAAAACTATTTTCAAGCCGTTTCATTAGGCCGTTTTCTTTGGTGTACCTAAATCCCCGAGGAGAAGATCGGGCGTTATACAGACGAACAAGGTGAGAAATAACATCAGCCGCATTTTTTTTAGTCTTGGCTTTTTGTTTTTCCCAGGCCCCAGACCCCAGGCGTGCTAATTTTGGCGAACTACTGCCACCACCAATATACTTATGCACTCGACCAAACCTGTTTATCGGAACATAAACCAAATCACCACCACTATATTCTATTTTTAAGTTTTCTTCCTGGTTGTCTTGGCTACCAACGGCGTGAAGCCCGCGATACACACCAATTCCAAAATCCACATGGACAAGAAAGTCTCCCCAGCTGAGACTGTTCAATGATGTTATTTTCTCGTGCTTGTTTTTTTCTACAACAGAATAAGAACGGTTTTTGGCCTGGCTTTTTCCTCCAGATAAAGAGAAACAAGCAAGCCCGATGGACGGCAAGCCAAAACTACGGCTAAGCCCAAGAGAAAGCTCTATCGCTTCATTGCTACGATGAAACAACCGCCCAAGAGGGTTAAACAAATACACACCGTTTTTTGGATACCTTGAAAGAACATCGTCAATTAGTTTTTTCTTAACCGATGACGAAAAAAGATCTACAGAGAACGATTCAACGAAAACACCCATCGTTTTTTTGCCGGACAAGAAAACAAGAGATCCGTTAGTTATGTATAATACAATATCACACAATTCATCAATTGCGTCAGACAGCCTAATTGTGTTGTCGTTTTTGTTTGCAGATGAAAAGAGCTTATACTCAGACAAATCCTCAGAAGAAAGCTGGGCCGAAGGGTCAAAAAACCTTATAGACTCAACTTGATTTCCAAAAAACTCAACACGAACAGGTTTTTCTTCATACAGTGGGAAAACATCTAATATACCCCCCCTAATTGAAAAGGTATTTGGCGAATGAGAGTGATCAACTTGTTCGTAATTCCACAGGGACAATTTTTCTAGGACCTGATCTCGGCTTAAGGTTGAACCAACCACGAAATTAACAACGCTGCTCTTATCTGGTTTTATAGGAGAGACAAAACCACCCATTGCTTTTTTTGGTAGAATAAACAGGCCCCCGCTTTTCGTTTGTAAGGCGTTAGCGGAGCGAGCAAAATCCACGCGCTTTGGAGAAACAAAACCCGGAACCGAGACAGGATCGCCATCATCGTTGGGAAAAAGGAACACACTTTCGGGAAGCATGCCAAGACAATCACCATAAATGGACGCAGCAGCACCATTTTCGTCACATATAACAGCAATGGATTTATTTTTGCGTTGGTGAAGCGCTGTTAAAAAAAGGGCACAGGCTGGCCCACTGTTTAGCTCAAGAGTAAAACCCGCATTGTTTTTAATGCTCTCGCACAGAGCATTAAAAGGGTCGCTCGAAGAAATGGCCTCAAAGAGCTTGGTTAACAATTGACCCTATTGGTTTCACGTGAAACATTTATTACGCCACCAGCATGACAGATAAAATGGAAATATCTGCAGGCGTAATCCCAGAGATTCTCTGCGCCTGGCCAAGCGTTTCTGGGCGGATACGGGTAAGCTTTTCCCGAGCCTCAGAAGAAAGACCGCCAATACGAAGATAATCAAACTTGTTTGGTATTAAGACGTTTTCTTGCTTTTTCATTCTAAGAACCTGTTTGTTTTGTCTTTTTATATAGCCATCATATTTTACAATTGCTTCGGCTTCTATGTAGCTTTCGCTTAAGAAATGCGCCGGTATCTTTGGTTTCTTTGTTTTGTTAAAAACAGCTTCGGGGAGGTCTGCAATTCCCACCGAGGGGCGCGTTAGAAGTCGCTTCGCTGTTGTTTTTTGTCTAACGGGGCTTTCCTTACAATTGGCCAGGATTCGGTTTGTGTGTTCAAGCTCTAATGTTGTGTCCAAGGAAGAAACTATTATATTAAGGCGCTCCTGAATACTGTTAATTTCAAAAATTTGTTCAGGGTCTAATAGGGAGTGTTTTTCCGACGTTTTCAAAAGTCGGCTGTGCGCATTAGAATAACGAAGCAATATTCTATACTCTGCTCGTGAGGTGAACATGCGATATGGTTCAAGCGTATCTTTTGTTATTAAATCATCAATCAAAACACCAATATATGCTTCGTCTCGAGCAAGAACAAGCGGTGCAACGTTTTGAATGTATCGCATAGCGTTTATACCCGCTATTAACCCCTGGGCTGCGGCTTCTTCGTATCCGGAAGTTCCATTAATTTGACCGGCGAAAAACAACCCAGGAACACCCTTTGTTTCTAACGAAGCTTTTAATTGAGAGGGAGAAAAAAAATCATATTCAATCGCATAACCCGGTCGAAAGAACCGAACAGATTCGAACCCAGGGATTGTGCGCAATGCCTTTAGTTGAATTGTTTCGGGTAGGCTGGTTGAAAACCCATTTAAATATATTTGGTCGGAGCCAACCCACTCCGGCTCTAAAAATAAAGTATGCTCGTCGTGATGTGAAAAACGATGTATTTTATCTTCAATTGATGGACAATATCGTGGCCCCACGCCACCGACATCGCCAGAAAACATCGGACTTAAACCGATGTTTTCAGCAATTATGTTTTTACAAGGAACGCCGGTTTTAACGGTATGACACGGAATGTTTGGCGGCTGAAAAGATTTCGTGCGATAAGAAAACGGCGTAGGAAACTTATCGCCAAAGGTGGGCACGGCCTTGGACCAATCAATTGTATTTTTATCTAACCTCGGTGGCGTTCCCGTTTTTAATCGCCCAGCAACAAAACCAAGGGAAACCAGAGCATTTGTAATGCCATCAGAGCCGCTCTCTCCCATCCTTCCGGCGCGAATTTTCTTCTGACCCACATGAATTAAACCACCCAAAAAAGTTCCACAGGTAATTATAACGGTACGCGAAAAAACCCTTGTGTCGTCTCTCAAGATAACACCAGAGATGTGGTTATTTTCAAGAAGCACATCCACAACCTCACCATCAATAAGGTGTATATTGTCGTTATTTAAAACAACAGAACCGGCAACAGATTCGTACACCCGCTTATCTACCTGCGCGCGTGGAGACCAAACGGATTTCCCCTTAGATCTATTTAAAATTTTAAATTGTATTCCGCTTTTATCTGTCGCGTTACCCATAAAGCCACCGAGCACGTCAATTTCACGGACAATTTGACCTTTGGCCAACCCCCCAATAGCCGGATTGCAAGACATACGGCCAACAGTAGAAAGGTCAAGAGAAACCAAACCAACGGCGCTTGAAAACCTGGCAGAGACCAGGGCCGCCTCAACGCCGGCATGGCCAGCGCCAACAACAATAACATCAAATGTGCGCGAACCGCGTTTCACGTGAAACTACTTACCAACACACATTTTATCAAATATATTGTTTAATATTTTATCTGGAGACGTTTTGCCCAATAGGGCATCAATGGCATCCAAAGCCGAGCGAACCTCAAAAGAAAGAAGCTCCATATCCAAAACGTCGGATTCAAAAAACGACAGCGCTCGAGACAGTGCAAAAGAACATTCTTTTATTGAAAGATGCTGCCTGCTTGTGGACAAATAATCTTCTTCTGTGGAAAGCCTGTTTATCCCAAGGTCGTTAATTAATCGGCGCTTAAGGGCGTTAATCCCTGCGCCTGACTTGGCCGATATATGTATAATACGACCATCAGTTTTCATTTCGTTTCTCAGATCGGCCTTGTTCAACACATTGATTGTTGGTAGATCGGACCCTGTGAAGTGTTTTTTGGTTCGGCTATCGGTGAGAGAAATAACTAAATCCGCTCCTTCGATCGCTTTATAAGTCCTCTTTATCCCCTCTTTTTCTATCGAATTTTTAGCGCCGCGAAGACCGGCCGTATCAACAAACCGAACCGGAACCCCATCAAGTATCAGCTCAACCTCAATTGTATCTCTTGTGGTGCCGGGCACATTACTTACGATAGCGCGGTCTGATTCAGAAAGGCGGTTTAACAGGGTAGATTTCCCCACGTTTGTCGCCCCAACGATAACAACCGTTGCCCCCCCGCTTAACAGTCGACCAAGAGAAAAGGATTTTTGTAATTGGTTAACAGTAAGAGCGATTTTATCTAAATCAACCAACAGGGCATTGACATCTAAAGACAAAACATCTTCTTCGGAGATATCCAACAGATGTTCAAGTTGGGAGAGCAATTCAGAAAGAGTCGATTGTATTATATTTAATCGGATGGATAGAGACCCGTCAATAATTTTCTGCTGACTTCGAGAGGACTCGATAGATTTTGAGCGAATGAGCGCAGCGACAGCTTCAGCTTGAACGAGGTCTAGCTTTCCATTTAAAAAGGCCTGGCGGGTAAATTCACCGGGATGGGCTAAGCGACAACCGCGAGCACAAACCGCGCCCACAAGAGCCCCAACAACCGACGGGTTCCCATGGGTCGAAATTTCTACCACATCCTCACCAGTATAGGAATTCGGCCCATAGAAGACGGTGACAATACAACGGTCAATTAGATTCCCATTGAGATCATTTAACGTTGAAAGGGTCGCGAGACGATCGGAAAAAATATTTCGAGAAGATAATTTAGAAAGAATTTGAATAGCGCCGACCCCACTTACTCTGACGACAGCGAGACCACTGTGTCCAAAAGGGGTTGATGGGGCAACAATAGTGTCCCCAATGGTCATTTTTTCTTTGTTCTTTTTGCAGCCACAGGTGGGTTTTTAGCGGGGGCCGGTGTTAGATATTTTTGCTGGACAATTGAAAGAATATTAAAAACAGAATAATAAAGATTTAAGCCAGAAGGGAAAGAATAAAACAAAAACAAAAAGAACACATTCATGGCATACATGGTTACCTTTTGTTGGGTTCCAGAAGTCGGGGAAGCCATTAGCTTCTGTTGTAAAAACATTGTTGCCCCCATCAAAAACGGTAAGATATTTATGGGAAAACCGGCAACGGTCATTAGGGTGTCAGGGGAACTTAGGTCTGTTATCCACCCAAAAAACGGAGCACCGCGGAATTCAATTGTCGTTCTAAACACAGAGAAAAAAGCAATTAAGATTGGCATTTGAAGCAACATAGGAAAACACCCACCCATGGGATTAACGCCCTCCTCTTTAAACAGATCCATTTGGGCCCGGCTAAATTTTTGAGAATCGTTTTTATATTTTTCTTTTAGCTTTTGTACTTTTGGTTGAATATCCTGCATGCGGCGATTAGATTGAAAACTTCGCTTGGTTAATGGGTTAAGCAAAATTTTGACTAAAATTGCAAATATAATTACAACGAGGCCGTAGTTGGGCACCATGTTATACATCTTAGATAAAGACCAGGTAACCAGACGACCAAGGGGACGAATGATCGCCCAACCCAATTCCATTGTTTCTTCGAGGCCCACGCCCAAAGCGGTTATTCTGCCATATTCTAAAGGCCCTATGTATAAATCAAAGCGACCACTTTGCGCTGTGCTTTGTCTTAATTCTGTCGAAAAAATAGGGCGCTTGCCATCAACAAAACCACGCACAACGCCACCCACGCCCGGCGCCTCCGGAATTATTGCGGAAATAAAATATTTAGTTTTTGTCGCGGTCCAATTTGTTTTTCCTGTTTGTTTTTCTTCTGTTGTTTGACCCGCCTTTACAGAAGGTTTTAATAGCTCATCGCCCAAGTAGGCATATCCTTTAAAATGGGTGAACTCATCTTTTTGATTTTTTTCAGTTGGCGCCAGCCCACCATTCCAATGAAGGCTGTATTGGGCACGCGATAGATAACGATCTGGAGAGTCAAACCCAACCTCTAACCCAATCTTGTAAGTCTTTGGATAAAAAGTAAATCGTTTAGTTATGATATGGTTTTCAAATTTGGTTTTAAATGTTAACGATTTCTGTTTAGCCGTTGCGTCAATCTTGGACTCAGAATTAACAGCAGACCAATTGTTAGTCAATGAAACAGCGTCACCATCAAGCGAGACAAACTTTAAAAGCAAATTCTCTTTATTATATTTATCAACGATATTGACCTTGGAGGAATCGTATTTAGAATATTTTTCGAGAATATATTTTGAAAAAGAACCGCCGTTCAAATTAGAAAGAGTCGTCGTGTACAGTCCGTTTCTAACGACGAATTCCCGAGATGGAACTGTTGGAGAAAGAGCGGATTCCCGATTTTGTATTATCGGATCCCTATAGCCTTCTTTTTTTTCTGTAGAAAAGGTGGGGGTGGACACCGTTGAATCAACATCGGAGTTCATGGTGGGTGGAGCCACCATATCCATATACCACGGCGTAAAAATTAAAACGACAGCGATAAGGGCAAAAGCAAGAAGTGTTTTTCTATCCATGAGTTGTTAGGCTAACACCACCCAACACAGAAGTTGGATTGGCGATGATTTAACACGCCCGAAAGGAAGGAAACCCATTAAGCAGAAAGGGATTTTCTGCCTTTTTTACGTCGGCGGGCCAATACTTTTTTTCCACCAACGGAAGACATCCTAGACCGAAAGCCGTGTTTATTTTTTCTTTTTCTTTTACTTGGTTGATATGTGCGCTTCATTGTTTCTCCAAAATTAGCCCGGGAAAATAACAAAAATATCTCAACAAGACCAAAGAAAACGTCGAAAAGTTGAATGTGAGAAAAAAAACTAAAAAGAGACAAAAAGGCAATTGATGTGATATAAAAAAAGGCCATAAATTGAGTACAACCTAATTGTGGAAAACATGTGGAAAACTATACAATGACGCACACCGATCTTTGGAAAACAACAAAAGAAAATTTAAAAAAAACTCACCCTCAGCACGCCTTTTCGACTTGGTTTGAACCCATTACATCAATTGCCCTAAACAATAACAACCTTATTTTGGAGGTACCCAACCAATTCTTTTTTGAATGGATTCAGTCTCACTATAAAAAATCAATTCAAAAACAAACGGAAGATGCGTTTGGCGGTACGATTAATATTAAATATACAGTCACGCCAGAAAACAACGAATCAGAAAAAGAGAAAAACCAAAGCCGAGCAAAAACGTATTCGGAAACACCAAAACAAAAGCTAAAAAATATTAACCGGCATTACACCTTCTCGTCTTTTATTGAGGGCTCTCACAACCAATTTGCAAAAGCTGCGGCGCTTAGCACCGTAGAGTCGTTGGGAAACAAAGCATTTAATCCTTTGGTTATTTATGGGGGCGTAGGCATGGGGAAGACACACCTGCTCCATGCAATAGGAAACAAAACTATAACAGAGAAACCTGGAAAAACAATTGTTTGCGCTTCAAGTGAAAAATTTACGCTAGACTTCATTTCTTCAATACAAAAGAATAAAACCGTGGAGTTTTCAAAATCATATAGAAAAGCTGATGTTTTATTAATCGATGATATACAATTTTTTCAGGGAAAGGAACAAACACAAGAACAGTTTTTTCACACGTTTAACGAGCTGTTTCAAAATGGAAAACAAATTGTTATGACTGCCGATAGATACCCTGGAGAGATGGTGGGGTTACAGGATCGGCTGTTATCTCGATTTAAATCTGGTCTATCGGTCGATATACAGCCACCAGATTTTGAAACGCGGGTGGCAATTGTTATGGAAAAAGCGGAACAAAACGGATTGAAATTGTCGTATGATATAATTGAGCTTATTGGTACACACATTAAAAAGAACATTAGAGACATAGAAAGCACAATAATTAGGCTGCTCGCCCACTCGTCGTTATCAAATACAGAAATCGACTACAGCTTAACAAAAAAGGTGATAAAAGAAAGATTGGGAAAAAGCGCAATAACAGACTTAACCGTTGAAGATATCGTAAGAAGAGTTTCAGAAACTACCCACATAAAAGAACGAGAAATTGTTGGCGCAAGTCGAAAAATGGAAATTACAGAAGCAAGGCAAATATCAATTTACTTGTGTCGTGAAATATTGGGCACCCCGCTGGTAAGCATCGGAATGCATTTCGGCGGTAGAGACCATTCCACCGTTTTGCACGCATGCAAAGTTATTGGAAGTAAAACAAAAAAAGACCACCGTATTGGCGCATTAGTTGGAGAATTAAAAAACGAACTATCTTTTGCTTTAAATTAAAGCCGGAAAATCATTCGTCGTTATCTTCATTATAATAGTCATAATAATCTGAATAATATTCCGCCTGAGCTGCGGCGCTAAAATCCTCATAGTTATCACCCTCAGGCGCCGAAACCTCCTTCTCCGGTTCTTCGTCATTGCGGTCACCGACAAAACCAAGATCTTTATGAGAAGGTGGGGCGTCCGACCTTAAAGCCGTAGAAGAAAGGGTTGGGCGAGTATTGTTCCGAAACAATACGCCCAACAAAAAAGAGAAAAACAGCAAAAGAATAGAGAATATTGCCCCCTCAGGTATAAAGACCAACCCACCAAACATATTCTGATCTAAGCCGTAATTTAAAAAGACTGCGGCGGACAGAAGAAACCCAAAGAGTATAATTACATTTCCGGCGACATCCGGAAGGTCGGACTGCATAATAGCTGCATATAAAAACCAAACCAAAACACCGGCAATCGCAAAAAAGATTCCGAGCAAATAGTTCTCAGATAGAACCGAAGCAAAAAAAGCAATAATGGCTAGCGCCGGTATTAGAAAACCGACACCAACCCGGATGTTGTTATTCATAATAAAACACGATGTTAAGTGTAAATTGATCCCCGAGATTATCTTCGGAAAATTGCCCATTAAAGGAGTAAAATGCAAGTGTTTATACTATTATATATCCGCTGTAATTTTACCCCCTTAATTTCAAACTATCATGGTAAATATGAGTAAAAGTACAAAGATTGGCGTAATTGGCGTTGGCCACCTTGGCTATCACCACACAAAACATTATGCCCAACTAAAGGGCGCAGATCTCGTTGGTATTTATGATTCCAATCAAAAGGCGGCAAAAGAAACAGCACGCCGGTTTAATACAAAACCGTTTAAATCAATGGCTTCCATGATAAAAGAAGTAGATGCCGTATCCATCGTTACACCAACAGAAAGCCACAAGGATATAGCAGAGACGTGCATCAAAAACGGGAAACATGTTTTTATTGAAAAACCAATTGCAAAAACAGTGGAAGAGGCAGATAGGATTCTCGAGGTTGGAAATAAATACAATGCGATAATCCAAGTAGGACACATAGAAAGATTAAATCCAGCGCTAATACCGCTTTCAAGTTTCGACCTCACCCCTAAATATATTGAGGTACAACGCCTCGCGCCATACATGAGCCGAGGAACAGATGTGCCGGTGGTGCTTGATTTAATGATTCATGACATCGATCTGATCTTGGCTTTTGTAAAATCACCCGTAGAAGAAATTCAAGCAAACGGCGTTTCAATAATGACGGAATCAGTGGACATAGCAAACGCCAGAATTCGATTTAAAAATGGTACCATCGCCAACATAACATCTAGTCGCGTTGCAAAAGACCGCGTTAGAAAACTAAAGGTTTTTCAACAGGATTTATATATCACGATCGATTTTTTGATCGGACTTACTGAAATATATAAAGTGATGGACAGCAACCAAGCAGATCCCAAGGCCGTTATGTCTGCACCCCTACTATCAAACGGAAAAAGCCGGCAAATATTATATGAAAAACCGGAAATTAAACAGCACGATGCGTTAAAAATGGAACTAGAAAATTTTATAGAGTCTATTCAGGGCAAGGCCACCCCGATCGTTGATGGCGCCGCCGGTAGAAACGCCCTAGATCTCGCAATTCAAATACACGATAAAATATTAGAGGGTTTGAAATAATGGATATTAGAAATTTTTTATTTAAATACAGAAGCTATACACCAATTCCTATTGGTATTATGATTGTTTATTTTGCACGCCAAGATAGCGCACTTTTATTGATTGGGGTTCCTTTTTTGCTTTTAGGGGAATCGATTCGCGTGTGGGCAGTATCATATGCTGGGGGCGAAACCAGAACGCGAAGGGTGGGCGCGCCGGCGCTGTGTTCATCGGGGCCATTTGCCTTTGTAAGGAATCCCCTTTATTTAGGTAACATGTTTATGTATTTAGGTATAGTCTTTATTGCCGGATCAGCAAACATATGGCTAATGGTTGCAACAACATTAGCGTTTTTTTTGGTTCAATACTCTTTGATTGTATCACTAGAAGAGGAGACGCTGGGGGCGATATTTGGACAAGAATATGAAGAATATAGAAGCAACGTTCCCGCTATTTTTCCTAGACTCTCTCGGTGGGATACGCGCGATAAAAGGAAACCGACAAGCATGTTAAAAACGATAAAGACAGAAAAACGAACCCTTCAGAACGTTATCTTTATTCTTTTATTAATTTTTTTACGAACCCAGGCGCTTTCTTAAGATTACACGGGGCCTTGCTTGGTTAACCCCCAAAACAAATTAAAGAACCCAACCTTTTTTATTGTAGCCGGAGAAGTTTCGGGAGATCTTCATGGTGCGCAATTAATAAATGCAATTAAAAACAGATGTCCCCAAAGTCGTTTTGTAGGTCATGGCGGCGATAAAATGACAGAGGCGGGGCTTGAAAGAATCATCCACATAGATCGATTGGCCATTATGGGGTTTTCAGAGGTGATTAAGCATTTGCCGTTTATGATGAGGGCAATGAAAGAGTCTTTAGCCATAGTGCGGAAACTTAAACCCGATAGAATTATATTAATTGATTACCCGGGATTTAACTTGCGACTAGCAAAAAAAATCCACGGCATGAAACTGCCAGTCACTTATTTTATTCTGCCGCAACTTTGGGCGTGGAAAGAAAATAGAATCAAAACATTTAAAAAACACATTGACCAAGCCCTAAGCATTTTTCCTTTTGAAAAAGATTGGTTTGAAAAACACGGTGTTACTGTGAACTTTGTTGGGCACCCGTTTTCAGAAATTGAAGCGCCGAAAATAAAAAAAGAAAAATTTCTATTAAAACACAACTTAAACACCACCGATCAAATATTGGTTCTTTTGCCCGGTAGCCGCCAACAAGAAATTGATAAGCACTGGGATATCTGTTGGAAAACGGTTGCGCTGTTGCGCTACCAGAAACCAAACTTAAAGGTAATCGTTGGAAAAGCGAGCGGCGTTGTGATTCCCCAAAAGATACAGGGACTGTTGTTCGAAGAAGATGAAATTCGTGCGGCCATGGCCTTTGGAACGGCGGCCCTAACAGCCTCGGGAACAGCGACCCTTGAATGTGCCGCCCTAGACATACCACAAGTCGTATTTTATAAACTTTCAAGAATCTCAGGAATCATAGCAAAGAAACTTAACAAAGCGCCATTTGCAGCAATGGTAAATCTAATTGCTGGTAAGAAAGTGGTGCCGGAGTTTTTACAAAAAGACGCAACAGAAAAAAACATTGCCGCTGCACTAAGTCCGCTTCTTGAGTCTTCACACAAAAGAAGGGCAATGTTAAGCGGGTATAACGAAATCAGAAGATCTCTTGGGATTCCGGGGGTGTATCTTCGCGCAGCAGATCTCATATTAAAAAAAACATCTCATGGCTAATCCAGAAAACGAAAAAAAATTAAAAAATCGATTTCTTGTGTGGGTTGGCACCCTGATTGGCCCGCGCTTGCTCCGTTTTTTATATAACACAAATAGCTGGGAGATTGAGGGAGCCAACCACTACGAAAAGGCAGTTAAAAACGGAAAGTCGGTAATTATCGCATCGTGGCACAGCACACTATTAACCGTTTTTATGGGGCTTTCTAATAAGAACTTTTACGGAATGGCGGGTAACCATCATCCGGAAGCTGAAATTATTTCTGGAATTGGAAACAAACTTGGCTGGCAAGTAATTAGGGGGTCGTCTACGGATGGTGGAAAAAAGGCATATAACGATATGCTGGGTGCTTTAAAAAAACCAGGTACCGTTTTTGCCATAACGCCCGACGGTCCACAAGGGCCCGCAAAAAGACCAAAGGCAGGAACAATCCGCGCGGCCCAAAAAACAAGCGCGGTGATTATCCCCACCGCGGGACAATCAACAAAGCGCTGGTCGTTTAAAAACTGGGACACATTTTATTTAACAAAGCCATTTGGAAGAACCGTACTGCTGTTCGGTTCACCAATTGAGTTTAGCAATACAGGCGGGTTTGAAGCCTGTTCGGAACAATTACGAAAAGCGTTAAACAAATTAGAAAAGGAGGCAGAGCGCCGTGTCGGGATGGAAAAAACCGATTGACCACAATATAAGGTATGTTCTTTTTCCATTGGCGATGCTCTATTGGGGAGTTTTGTTTTGGAGAAACTTATTTTATAATCTCGGATTTTTTGTGTCAAAAAAACTTCCCGCAAAAGTTATCAGCGTCGGCAACATTACTACTGGGGGAACCGGAAAAACACCAGCGGTTATTTATTTAGCAAAAGCCTTATTGAAGAAAGGAAAGAGGGTGGCCATACTAAGTCGTGGTTATGGTCGCCAAACCGCAGGAACACAACTCGTGACGGACGGGAAAACACAGGTCTCAGATTGGCGAAACTTTGGCGATGAGCCCACATTAATATCTAAAGCCTTAAGCGGTGTCCCGGTTGTTGTGGATGAAAAAAGACACCGCGGCGGTATGTTTTTAGTTGATAAATTTAATCCAGATATAATTATTCTTGATGATGCCTTTCAGCACCGTTCCATTGAGAGAGACGTTGATATTGTTTTAATAAACAGTCAAGACAATAGGGCTGACCACAAACTACTTCCTTATGGTTTTTTGCGAGAGCCGTGGGTTCACTTAAAACGTGCCCACGTACTAATATTTACAAAAACAAATCTCAAGAAACCAGCACCATTTTTGAGATCAATAGCAAGAAACTCAAAAGCCCATAAACTTAAAAGTGTTTTTGTACAAAAACACTTTGTCTCACCAAAAGGGCAAAAGAAAAACATATTAAACAGAACAAAAGTACTTGCCGTTTCGGCAGTAGGGGATCACCGCGGGTTTGTTCAAACCCTTATAAATTCTGGATTAGAAATCGTAGATGAAATAGCATATATAGACCACCATGACTATTCACAAAAAGACATAGAAGAAATTCAAAGGCGCTTTTTAAAATCAGACGCGGAGTTTGTTATAACGACCGAAAAAGACATGATCAAAATTGACCAACTAAAACTGTCTGGGCTTGAAATATATAGCATGGGGATTGAGTTTAAACTAAACCTAAAAGCAGAAAAACAGTTATTAGATATTATTCTAAAGGAAAAACAAGCTTAAATCTGTGCCATACCCCAAGCAAACATAATACCGACAAAAGACAACAATAGGGGCCAACCAGTATTAATCATTTGTCGCGCACTTGGATCTTCAAAAACATGTATTTGAAACTCATGTGACGCGACTGCACCCCGACCATCAACCGCGATCAAAACAATGTCATTTGGACCCCGTTGATTGGGTCGAGGCTTCCAAGAGAATATCCCCGTTTTTCGGTTAAAGGTCGAATATTTTGGAAGCTTTACAGCTTTGTAGGCCACCCGGTCCTTGTTTAAATCTTCTGCCACCACTTGGTACTTATACAAATGCCCCGTAAGCGCAACGGGTCTGGGTGTCGAAATAATATTGGGGTTAATATTAACAAAAACCTTTCCTTCTTGCGTGTCGTTCTGGTACCCATCTGATACCTGAACCGTAAAGCTGTTGTTATTAATTTGGGCGGACTTTGGTATCCACACAACCTTTCCCTTTTTACTCATTTGCATCCCGTGAGGCGCTTTGATTAATGAGAACAACAAATCCGCATCATCGTTTTTATCTTCTACTTGGAGTTGATATTTAAACACCTCGCCAACCATGCCAGACACAGGCGCATTTGAAACAATCACGGGGGGGTGGTTTATATAAACATCAAACGACTGTTCATCTTTTGTATAACCATCTGAAACGAGATAAGATACGCGCTGCTTGTCAACCTGTTCGGTGGTTGGGGTCCAGGATATCGTTCCTGTATATTCATCAACCTCCATCCCATCTGGAAACTCCAAGAGGGTATATTTAACAGCACCCAATTTTCGAGCCATGACTTTTGGTGGCCGCCCCTTATTGCCCTGAAAGAACTCCCAAAGGATATCTTTAATTGCAACCGTGCGGTCATCAACAGACTCAACGATGATATTTAGGCGATCATTTTCCCAGAAAATGGAATGGACATATTTTTTTATATTTAATCGGGACACCTCCAAAGATAGAGTGTCTAAAACATCAGATTCTGTCAAATAAACAGTTTCAGCGTTTTGCCAATCCATTAGATAGCGATCGATGTTCTCCATATATACATCATCACTAACCTGAATAGAATAAATACGATAATTTTCAACAACCTCTAGGGGTACAACCACATCGTATGGAAGCAAAGAACCCCGGTTCATGTCCGAAGTCATGATTTGGTATTGATATGCCTGCCCAACCGTTCCCTGCATTGGCGGAATTGAAACAATGTTAATCGGCGCATTAACAAAAAACTCTGACTCGATTAGTTGTGTCGTGCGTCCATCTCCAACCTCAAGCATTAGGTGGGAAAAATCTATATTTTCTCGCGTTGGTTCCCAAACAATCATCCCACCATATGGATCCATTCTCATTCCCGACGGCATTTCATGGGCGACATAAATTAAGTCATCGTTGATATTTGGGTCTGATACAGCCAGCTGGAACCGATATTCTTCACCAAGATTAATAACATTCATTTTCATGGGGGCCGCCTCAACAACAGGGGGGTGGTTCACATATAGTTTCACACGCTGGGAGTCCACGGCAATACCATGATTTACCTTAACAACAAACTGTTGAGTGTCGATTTGTGTAAGGCTTGGGGTCCATGTGATCGTACCAGTATCATTAATAATCATTCCATCTGGATTATTAATTAAACTAAAATTTAGAATATGCTCCAGGTCTGGGCGCCAAATATCTACTTTATATCTATAGAGATCTTCAATGGTGGCATTTTGGGGTGCCTCAGATAAAATTTTAACACCCGCACGCGCAAACAAAGAAAAGTTTTGAGTCGCGCGGTCGAAGCCATCGCTAACAACCAACCGAACATCATACACGGCAATATGAGAAGAATCAGTTTGCCAAAATAAAGAACCATCACCGTTGAGCACCATTCCGTTTGGTGAAACCTCAAGTTGAAAATTTAGAGAAACATCCGGATTTTTATCAAGAATAATAGGTGTATATACAAACGTATCTCCCGCTACAAACTCAGTTCCCAACGGTTCTGACGCAAAAAGCGGCGGGTCGTTAACGTATATCCACAATCGTTCATCGTCTCCTTCCAAATTTGGAACAACTTTATAAGTTAAAAGCGAATCTTCTTTTGTGGTCATAGGGGTTACGTTTTCCCCCAGCTTTCTCTCTACATGATAAGCTAATTTATACGCACCAAGCTGGCCGTCGTTTGGAACCCAACGAACAGAACGCGAATCATAATGAAAGAACATTCCCTTCGGCGGGGGTTGTAGCCATCTGAAGCTGTAAAATTCTTTTTTCTCCTCCTCGGGAAGCGTATATGCGAAAGATTGATTCACGGTTAAAACGTGTCGTGGTAACACACCACCTGGAAGCGGCTGCCCCATTGTTTCTATAGGCTTGGATATTTTGGGTAAAGATATCTCTTCTTTTGGAATATGGGGAAAAACATCTAACACATCTTCTTCTTGAGAGACCACATCTAACACCTCGGGTGTTGTTGGTTCCGGCCCATGCCCAAGGTCTGTTAAAAAGAGAACGGCTTCATTCCCATCCCAACCAGCGGCGATCACAGAACCAGAATACACACCCTGAACGATTTGAGGGAGAACGGAAAAAACCTGCGCTTCTCGAACATTGTCTTCTTCTAAGGTAAAATATTCAAATGGTTCAACGATGCCATCTATACCACCGGAGACCAGTGTGAGAATGTTCATATCACCAGACACCAGGAGTATATCATCAAAAGAATCTTGGTTAAAGTCAGCCACACGCATTTCAGATAGAGGCCCACCCTCTATGGGTAGTTTTTCAATTGATAAATAATCCTCCGTGAGCGTCATGGATACAATGTCCCCATTATAAAAAGGGATCAAAATATCAACATAGCCATCTTTATCCCAATCAGTCAAAGACACAGCGGTTGGTATTAAACCATCTAAACCGGGGATTGGAGTGTTTTGACCTTCACCCATAACCAGCTCTGAGCCGAGATTATAAAATGGTTGTGAGCGAAGAATACTACCCTCAGGCGAGAGGACAACAATCTCATCAAAACCATCACGATTCCAATCAACAGCTGTAACATATATTGCGCCAATCCCAGACCGCATACCACTTGGTTTTACCGTTTGAACCACAACCCACTCGCCATCCTCATTTAAATCGAGAATAACGATTTCACGCAACGGGCTTCCAAGCGAAACTGCCAATTCTTGATCCATATCTCCATCATAATCCATCAAAACAAAATTATGGCCTCGTACGAAATTTCTACCCCCGGACAAGTTTAATACCCCCCCAGCGTTTTCGCTAAACCGTTCGCCGTCCCAAAAATAATAAAAGGCAATCGGTTGTAATAATTCTTCTTGGTCGGGTTCCGCTAAATTAGAAATGGTTATTAACTCTGGGATGCCATCTCCGTCCAAATCACCTAACTCAACATCCACAAAATTTCCAAGTAAGCCATCGGGAGCCTCAAGCTCCCACCCCATTTTTTGATAACCACCCTTGTCGATTTCATAATATCGAATAACAGATAATGTTTTATTGCCATATGAGCCGGATTCGACGGAGGCAAATTCCTGCAAGCCGTCTCCATCAAGATCATACGTTCCTTCCATATGAACAATTTTCATATTTTGAGAAAAGACGGAACAAAGAAAAGCCCCAACAATGATTGATTGTTTTATAAAGTTCATGTGCTATCGGAAGATACGACAGGCATATCGGTTTTAATTGAATCTGTTGTGATTGGTATTGGCCCTATTGGTGTTATAGATAATGTATCAATGTCTGAATTTATAGAATCAACCGGCATGATAACGACAGAATCCGAAACAGTCTTATTGATATTGTCAATAGCCGGGGAAAGACCATCGTTCTTTGGGATCTGAATTTTATCTTCCACAGAATGGTTTGAAGGGGCGACGTCGCCAACAAGATTATCAACGGTTGTTTTTTCTTTAAGCTTAATAGCTGGCGCATAGAAAGAATGAAAATCGGCATTTGCCTTTAATGTGTCGGGAATAGAATCTGCGTGAAATACAAAGGTATCTCGATTGGCAGGGGTGAGCCACGTATCAATTTTAAAAGGGACAAAAGAAGATTCAAAATCAATTTCAGTAATTATTTTTTGAGCACCGCTTTCTTTAACACCAACATCTCCCCTGATTGCATAAGGACGACCCCCAAAATATGAAATTGTCATACTATGATCCTGACGACGAAGGGGGGAGGAAAGAGAAACGGTACCAGAAATCTTTTCATTTGAAGACAAAAGACTGAGGTGACCATTGGGGATTGAATCCAAACTTAATGTAGAGCGAAACCCCTCAAAAAAATACTCAGGAAACCTATACAAATCAGAATGAAACCCCTCGGGATCAAAAGACTGAGGAACGGTATCTTGAGATGGAAAAATGGAAGCATATAAAATATTGCTACCCAAATCGTGTATCAGAGATAAGGTCACAATTGAGCTCGGCTTGACAAAAGACGATTTAAAATTGAACGCGGACTTTTTGTTGTGCTTTATTGTGCTTAGGTCCGCGGAGACACCAATAGAAACAACACCATTCGTGTTTATACTATTGGCGCTAAATGGGGTTTCGCCTTCAAAAACAAAGCGGTCGTTTTCATCAATATCTGCTGTAGAAATATTAATTCGATGAAAACGCGGTGGCACCACCATAAATGGTTTTGGCGGTACAATCGTATCGCTCACAACGATAACAAGAGACGAATCTATGGTTTGTAAAACGGGGTGTATTTGATGGGTATCCCCCAAACTATCTTTTTCGCTTAATAACTCCTCTTTTATACGAAGATTCAAGGAAAAGGAGGCATCAACCACACCAATGTTTTCTCGAGTAGGAACCCACTTTATTTGATAAACATTTGGATCAAATCGCATTTCACTTGGAGGGGTAGTCCGCCATTTAAAACCATAGAAATCTGATGTTGAGTCTGGGAGAATAAACAGGTTTAGAGAATCACCCAAAAGGAGTGTATCTGTAACAAGAAAGGAAAGGGAATCAGAATCGTTTGCCCGAGAATTTTTTAATACAGAGTCATAAAGGCCCCTCTCTACTCGAGATAAAATAGTACGATTTATTTCAACCTCGCCGGCAGAAGACTTCATATCAAAGAGACCAGATTGACTTAGCCTGCTTTCAGTAAAAGTAAGAACACTATCTTTTAGAGCAAGGGCATAAACCTCCCCGGTTGCAAAAGGCACCAGAAGTTCTTCCACCCCATCTTTGTTTTCATCAAATGGCTGGATATACTGACCCAACACAGCGCGGGCTCCATTTAAAACCAGCAGATCAGACGCAACAGCTTTATTTGGATTTGTTACCGAAAACACGCTTGTTTTAAGAACGTTGCCTTCGGGGCTCATCAAAGAAACAAAACTCTCTTTTTCATTAGAAAAAACCCCCGTGTATACTGGACCATATCCGTTATTGACCAACGCAGAAGACAGCGTGTAACTATTTGTCTTTTGAAGGGCTCCCTCCTCTAATGATAATGAAAATAACTCCACACTCCGCGTCGGAGTTGACATTGATACAGCAAAATTATTTAAAGATCCCCAAATATTTCCAGGACGAATTCTATTCCCGCCAATGTCCTTGTTCTGAATAAGTTTAGGGTTTGATGAAAACGCCACTCCATTCCATTCAAAAACACCCAACCAGTGGTCTTGATTTGAGGCCAAAACAATGATCAGCTCTTCTTTGCCGTCATGGTTTAAGTCGGTTAGTTTTGCGTCGGTTACCCTCGAGCCGTTTTTAGGTGAAAACGCCCATAACAAATTGTGGCTGCCACCATCTCCCAATTCAATATACTCTAACTGGTTTGACAGTCCACCAAGAAGCAACACCTCACTTTTACCATTGTTGTTTAGGTCAAATGTTCCGAAAACAAAAAGATTTCCAGCCAGTAGAACCCCACAGGTGCAAATGAACAAAAAAGCTGGAAATTTAATTGACATTAAGCTTTTCCCAGCCCGAGAATGTGGATGAAAATTGAGACGTTATTACGATAATATGAATACCCTTACCTACAGGTTCCATCAAATATAGGTGTTCACCGTCGAATATATCAAGAAAAAGGCCAGATATATTCTAATTGAAAAATAACATTTATCTTTTCATATTCACGGCATACTGAATAAATTGAACGCTCATTGTTTAACTACTAATTTAGCTTAATGAAGAAAATTATTACAACATTACTGTTTATCGCTTCACAGACAAGCGCCCAAGGAGACATATATCCAACAGAAACCTCCTATGGTGGTGGTATTGGTTTTAGTTCTATGTATATGGTATTGGATTCAGTGCCGGGAGAGCACATTTTAAACGAATTGGGGTTGAGCGTAAAAGATCTTTCCTCTCGCCCGCTGGTTTTTCACGGCGGAGAAGGGTTTGCACAAATGTCTGGTCCCTGGCGATTGGGCGGATATGCGGGGCTTGGCACAGCTCAAGCGAGCAATGTTTTTGATATACAAATGTTTGTTAATCGTGATGATTCAGTTGGTTATCAGACACCGGCTTTTGGAAAAGAAAATGAGGGAGATTCTTTATATACATACGCAGAAAACCTATCGGTAAAAGCACGCCTCAATTTTTTATTGGGAGCCATGACCGTTGAATATGTTTTACCCGTTTATAGAGACCTTGAAGTTATGGCTGGCGCTTTAATGGGTATCGGTCGATACACGCTTTCTGTTGATCAGCATATCGGTACACCAAAATGGTCTAATTTTAGTAAGAACATGTATGGCTACATAGAGAACAATAGTGTTTTGGTAGAAATTGACACATTGGGGCGAACGCACTCAGAAGCAGCCAACGCCTACCGGGAAAACGGATTAAGGCCAATTAATGTAAACGGCACAATGACAGAGCTCAGCGGCACCTTTTTTAACTTTCAACCCTATATCGCCGTTAAGTGGCAATTTCTTGATCGTATGGGATTGCGGATTAGCGCAGGATATAATAAAGGAGCCATTGGCAGGGGAAAGTGGAAACTCAATGGCCATATCCCAATTAATGATTCACCAAAATCATCACTCCAAGGAATTACGCTGCGCACGGTTATTTATTTCGGTCTATAGTTTTTACCCGACAAATGAAACAATTTAAATTTCCAATCAGGCTAACATGGCTAGCAGGTATTACCGCAGGGATACTCATTATACTTCCACTGTCTCAGGCAACATACTCAAAACAAAACAACCCCTATTCTATTATAGAGACCAAGTTTAAAGTCATGAACCAAATTTTATATTTTGTAAACCAACTGTATTATGAAGAGGTGGATATGGAAGAGCTCATGGATGGCGCCTTTCACGGTATTATGGATCAGTTGGATCCCCACTCTATATTTATTTCAGCCAAAGATCAAAAAAATATTAACGAGCTATTTAAGGGAGAATTTCAAGGAATCGGTATTGAGTTTGACATCCTAAATAGTTTTATTACAGTTATCTCACCAGTAATCGGAGGTCCATCAGAAAAGGCAGGAATCCAGGCTGGAGATTGGATTCTTGAAATTGACGGTGCAAGCGCAAAGGGCATCGAAAGAGAAGATGTTTATAAAAAACTTCGAGGGAAAAAGGGGACACGCGTTGATTTAAAAATTGGCAGGATTGGCGCAGATTCTTTTGGCGTTACAATTGTTCGAGACGACATTCCATTGTATAGCGTGAGGGCAAGTATAATGCTTGATAACCGCACAGGCTATGTTTGGTTAACAAGATTTTCCACAAAATCAGGACCGGAGGTTCGCAAGTCGATCAATAGCTTATTAAATCAGGGTATGGATCGTTTGATCTTAGATTTGAGAAACAATAGTGGCGGTATATTGGAGCAAGCAGCAGAAGTGGCCAACCTTTTTATTACACAAGAAGACACTATTGTGTACACCAAGGGGAAAGAAAAGAAAGTTAACCAGGCTTTTGTTGCGGCCCCCTATAAGGGGAATGGATCGTTTTCTGTCGTTTTATTAATCAATCGAGGATCAGCCAGTGCGAGTGAAATTGTAGCGGGCGCGATACAAGACCTAGACCGCGGACTGGTTGTAGGTGAGACCAGTTTTGGGAAGGGTTTGGTGCAACGCCAGGTTGATCTTAGTGACGGCTCTGCAATTCGTGTTACTATTGCACAGTATTATACACCGAGCGGAAGGCTGATCCAGCGCTCGTTTGACAACGGGAACCACGAAGATTATTATAAGGAACTATATGAGGAAAATCGCGAAGCCAAATTAGATTCATTAAAAAAACTTCGCCCACCTTTTACCACCCGGGCAGGGAGAACGGTTTATGGCGGCGGCGGAATTACACCCGATGTATATATTCCTTGGGATTTAGATATTACCGTTACAACGCGAAAAATCATGGCCAACCCAAATCGACCAATATTTAACTGGAGCGCAAAATTTTTAAAAAACCACTCAGAAATACCTGAGCACTATAGAGATTTTCAACAAAACTGGGAATTACCACAAACTGCACTGGGGGAATTTTTAGATTACACGACAGAGAAGATAGACAAAAAAGAAGCCCTTAAAGATAGTCTATATTTAAAAATAATGCTAAAAGCAGAAATAGCCGGCACAAAATGGGGCAGGGGTGAACTTTGGGGTGTCCGTGTAGCCGCAGATAATCAAATATTAGACGCGTTAAAACATTTTAACGAAGCGGATGCATTCTTGGAAAAACACAACTAAACGTCCGCGTTTTCTTACAATCAACTTATTTCTGTTCTTTATAGAGAATGATAAATTTAATAAATAAATATGAATTTCTATAAAATATAGCTTAGATTTTGTTAATCAATTACTGTAGGTAATTAATCAATCAATTAATGTAGTTCAATGGAGTCGTCGTTGTATGAAAAAATTATATCTTATTGTCGCCATGTTTGCTATTTTTTTCTCGGGCTTATCCGCACAGCAAAAAGATGATAAAGGCATTTATCTCACCGCCGAAAAAATGCCAGCAATAAAAGGTGGAATGGCTTCAATTGGGAAAAAAGTGCGTTACCCAAAAATTGCAAAGGAGATGGGTATACAGGGCGTAGTTTATGTGGGTTTCGTGGTTACCAGTGAGGGCAAAGTTAGCGAGCCCAAAATTCTTCGTTCCTTAGCAAAACCCCTTGATGCAGAAGCTCTTCGGCTTATCACTGAAGATGTAAAATTCACGCCAGGATATTATCAAGGTAACGCTGTTCCCGTTCGGATGGTTCTTCCTATTCGCTTTAGGTTATAAAGCATCTTTAATAATTAAAATAATGCAAAATATCTATTTACGAATATTCCTACTAATCATTTCAATGTTTGCGAATTTGTTTGCAGACGAAGCCGATCTACGATTCAAAGCAATAAGCGCACGCGACGGGTTGTCTGATAATGACATTACATCTATCAGTGACGATGGTCGCGGGTTTTTATGGCTTGGGACAAAAGAAGGACTCAATCGATATGATGGATATGACGTAACCGTTTATAATTCCAACCCTTTTGATACAACCGCCTTGTCGGGGAATCGTATATGGGGTCTTTATAAAGACACCTCAGGAGACGTTTGGTCAATAACCGATAAAAGCTTAGATCTTTACTTATATGGGAAAAACACCTTTAAAAGATTTAATACAGGCAGCCGCCCAACATTTGTCACAGAAGATCGCGAAGGTGTTATATGGATTGCAACAGAAAGCACCGGATTATTTTCAATAGATAAGGTGACCGCGGAAAAAAAGAATTATCATTTTGACCCCGCAGACCCTTTTTCGATTTCCAGCAATAATTTTGATGCCACACAATTTAATCCGATAGTTATTGATTCATCGGGAAACCTTTGGATTGGCACCTTAAATGGCCTTAATTATTATCTTAAAGAAAAGGATGTTTTTCAAAGGCTCAAATCTTCTACAAACAACCCCAATACAATCTCAAATGATCGTATTAATACATTATTTATAAAAGGGAACGATCTCTATATAGGCACACCGAGCGGTTTGGATAAATTAAATATTGGGGATTTTTCGTCAATAACACGATTCGCCGGTACACAATGGTTTTCTCCTTTAAATCAATATTCTGTAAATAAAATATTAGATTTTGGTGAAAGCAAAAACATGTCAGGCCTATGGATGGCCACCACAACGGGGGTGGTGTTTTATAATGAGAACTATCAAATGTTTGAAGATTTGGCCTGGGACTATTTATTTGGTCAATATATTAAAAATATTTATTCAGATTCATCTGGAGACCTGTGGATAGATATTTTAGCTTTTACTGGACTTATTCATTTTAATACAGATAAATTTTTTGCAAATGGTGGGATGTTTGAAGAGAGCGACTTTCAAATATTACAGCCCAACACTGATGGAACAATGATAGCGGTTAAAGAACCAGAATCTCTACCAAATTCTGAAATAAACGATTTTTTTGTTGATGATTTTAATAATATCTGGATTGGAACTCAGGTTGGTTTAAACCAATTAATTAAAACAACACAAAGCTTTACATCATTAACAAAAGAATCCGGAGATATTAAAGGAGACAACATCCGCTCTGTTGTTCTTGATCGTGACGAAACGCTTTGGCTTGCTCATGAAAAAGGCGTCGATCACCTTGATAAAGATTACACCTTAATTAAACGATATACATCTGATCCAACCAATAAGAATTCACTTTTGACAGAAGAAACAGATGCGCTGGCAATTACTTCGGATGGAATGGTTTGGGCTGGGAGCCAATACAATGGAATGACAATTGTTGACCCATCGAAAAATAAATTTCTACGATTTAATCAAATAGAAGATGAACAGTATGGGGCAGATCTTAGCCTTGCTGGAAAAATCAATACAATATATCAAAAAGGCGACGTCGTATGGCTTTCAACGAGAGAGGGGATTGCCAAGACAAAACAGCAACAAAACGAATATAAGTTCTCTGTTTATCGACATGACCTGAATCCAGAAAACAAATTTTTACTTAATGCGACTGCATTTTTAGACCACAATAATAACGATGAGCTATGGGTTGGAACGGAAACCAACGGGCTATTTAGAATCAATGGTAAAACCATGAAACAGGTTGCCCATTATATTATAGACGAAAATGACGATAAGAGCTTCTCATCGTTTGGAGTAAAAACACTACACAGGTCTAATGATGGTGCTGTTTGGATTGGGACCGCAGGGGAAGGGCTTTACCGATACAATAAAAACGAAGACAACTTTGACCGCTGGTCGGTCCACAATGGATTGCCGAGCAATACAGTTCTTTCAATTATATCCGACAAAGAAGGTGCGATTTGGATGGGTACTCGACGCGGTATTTCAAAGCTTCAAAAAAATAAAAATATACAATCTTTTGAAAT
>Ga0209042_1000237_pt1 | contig 68699 bp, 68 predicted proteins | sample SaaInlV_200m_DNA_6_FD_184649 | JGI IMG/M metagenome (GOLD analysis project Ga0209042, IMG submission 184649) | Marine microbial communities from expanding oxygen minimum zones in the Saanich Inlet - SI037_S2LV_200m_DNA (SPAdes) (version 2) | ecosystem: Environmental > Aquatic > Marine >... | reverse complement strand
TGAGGAATATATCTACTTTTACAACTATGAAAGGATACAATTGAAAACAAAACAGACCCCTTCACAACGAAGGAGTCTGTTCGACTAACTCACTAGGCTCTTTTTATTACCTGTCCACCTTTTGGGGGGCAGTTCACAATTGGGAGGCTCTTTTTCAGACTAAGATAAGAAATTATTTACCCATGAAGAGGGTAATTGCTGCGCCTGCTGCAAAGATGCCATCTAACATTGCGTTGCTAAAAACACCAAATGCGCCGAGAGCGGCAAAAAGGAAGAACAGAACCATGAACCAGGTAGAAAGAGCTTTGGGCATTTTCATTTTCAATCTCCTCAGAATGAATAAACTGACCGAATTGTCAATCTGATTATATAAACCCAAATTTATCTAAATAGTTGCAGTTTTTAGAAAGTGTTGCTCAAAATGGTACAATCCTGTTCGGGAAAAAACGTATTTCATATTGCGTAATCCAAACATTACGGGATACGTTTTACGCAATACGCACAAAAAAACTTCGTGTCTTTTCGTGGATAAAAAAATGACAACACCCTCACTCGCCTCCGAATTCACCATCCCCCGCCCCCACAAAACCAACCTCACCTCCCCCGCACGCTGGATATTTTCACATGTCTCCCGCTACATATGGATATGGATCATGATCTGGGTCGGCGCAATTGGCAACGCCACTCTGGCGGGACTAATGCCCGTCTACGTCGGCGATGCCTTCGATGCACTTACCGCAGAAATCCCCCAGCCCGAAAAACTGCTCCCAATAATGTGGCTCATCATCGGCTCGCAAATCATCCGCTCCATTCTCCAACTTGGGCGCAACTTCGGCGCAGACTTGGTGGCTCAAAAAACCGAACGCAATATCCGCGACGAACTCTACGTCTCCCTGCTCGGTAAAAGCATGACCTTTCATAATATCCAGCCAGTCGGCGATACGATGGCACGTGCCACCAACGATGTCCGCGAAATCAACTTTATGTTCAGCCCGGGCGTTAATCTCGTCATCGGATCGCTCACTTTTCTTGCGATGCCATTTCTCTACGCGCCCCGCTATCACACCGATTTGCTCCTCGTCCCCACCCTCTTCGCCATCGCCTATTTCATCGCTCTCTGGGAATACCTCCACAGCCTGCGCCCCCTCACCGAGAATGTCCGCGAAACTTTCGGCAATATGAACACCAGGCTCACCGAAGCGATTGATGGCATCGAAACCGTCAAAGGCGCGGCGCAGGAAGAATCTGAAGTAACCCGCTTCAATCAGCAGGCCCGCAATTTCCGCAACGCCTTCGTCAAGCAGGGCGATCTCGAAGCTCGTTTCGTCCCCATGCTCCTTTTCGGGATGACTCTCGGCGGCGGCCTCCTGCATGCCCTCATTCTTTTCCGCAACGGCGAAATCACCATCGGCGCGGTTGTCGCCTATGTCGGGTTACTCCAAATGCTCATGTTCCCCACTTTTGCCTCCACTTTTGCCTATACTCAAATTTCTTTGGGATTAGCGAGTGCCCGCCGAATTCTGGAGTTGATTAATAGCGAAACTCATCTTGATCAAAATGCGGATGGCTTCGCCGAGACCATACGTGGGGAGATTTGCTTCCGTTCAGTGGACTTCTCCTACACCCCAACAGATTCTGTTTTGGACGGAATCAACTTCACCGTTCAGCCCGGTCAAACGGTTGCCATCGTTGGGCAGACGGGAGCCGGAAAAACCTCCCTCGTCAAATTGCTTAATCGCACCTACGACGTGATCGCGGGCAAAGTCCTTATAGACGGCGTAGATGTCCACGATTGGAATCTAGCATCGCTGCGTCAACAAATCTCCATCATTGAGCAGGACATTTTCCTCTTCTCAAACTCCATCTCCGAAAATATCGCCTTCGGCAAACCGGATGCCACGCAAGATGAGATCATCGAAGCCGCTAAATCCGCTCAAGCAGATGAATTCATCCGCAGCTTTGAAAATGGCTACGAAACCGTCCTTGGCGAGCGCGGCGTGACCCTCTCCGGCGGGCAGCGTCAGCGAATGGCTCTCGCACGCGCCTTTCTCACCGATCCCCGCATCCTTGTCCTCGACGATTCTACCTCCGCCATAGACAGCGCAACCGAAGACAATATCCAACGCGCCATCGCCGCCGCAGCAAAAGGACGCACCACATTTCTCATCACGCATCGCCTTTCCCAAATCCGCTGGGCAGATTTAATCATCGTCCTGAAAAACGGCAAAATCGCCGCCATCGGCAATCATGCTGAATTGATGGAGAGCAGTGAGGCGTATAGACGCATCTTTTCTGAGTAGTGAGAGAGTAGAGAAGAGAGATTGGAGAGTAGTCCAGTTCCTGAGCGGAAGGCGACTGCACTTGGGCCTGTAGACGAAGGACGGCTATAAAAATCCTCCCCGCACGGGCGTGAACGCACCATGATACATCTACCAAGCCCGCTAAAAGCGGACTGAAAAACATCGCCGAAAATCAAGTCGTCTTTAGACGGCTTCGTAAAACTAGCACGGTCGGTTCACCGCCGTGCGGGAAAGGTCTATAAAAAATAATCTGTCTAACGTCCGATTACCGAATATCGAGTTACGCTTTCACTAATCCCTGACCCCTAATCTACTGATTTAATCCAACTACCAAACCACAAAACTAATTATGAGCTTCTTCTCCGGCCTCGATGCCGAAAACTACGACCGACAATATACCGACAAAGAATTAACAAAACGCATCGCGGGCAACTTCTCCCCTCAGCGCAAGCGGATGATTTATATATCCGTGCTTGTAACAATAGTTGCCCTCATCTCTGCATCCACGCCCATCATCATCAGTCGCGCCCTCGAAAGCCTCGAAACGCGCCCCACCATGGAAGCAACTCTGCTCATCGGCGGGGGCGTTTTTATGATTGGCGTGCTGAACTGGGGCATCAACTGGATGCGCCGCGCCCTCACCGCCCGCGCCATCGGCGATGTGGTGCTCAACCTCCGCACCTCCGCTTTTCGGGCTGCCGCCGACCACGATCTTTCCTTCTACGATAAATTTTCATCGGGCAAAATCGTCTCGCGCATCACCTCCGATACCAGAGATTTTGGGCAGCTCGTCACCATCGCCACCGACATCACCGCGCAACTCATTCAGGCGAGCATTTTGGCAATCGTCCTCTTCAATATCGAGTGGAAACTGACGATGCTCATCGTTCTCTATCTCCCCATTATTTTCATCGTCACTTCGCAATTTCGCAAAGCGGCTCGCAAAGTGACTCGCAACGGGATGCGTGCGATGGCAGATGTCAATGCGACCATCAAAGAGACCGTTAGCGGCATCTCTGTTGCCAAGAATTTCCGTCAGGAGATGAGCATTTTCGAGACCTTCAACACCGCCAATCAAGATTCTTACCGCGTCAATGTCCGCCGCGGCTTTGTTCTTGCGCTGGTTTTTCCCATTCTCAATGCGCTCGGCGGCATCGCAACTGCCATCATGGTTTATGTCGGCGGCTGGAGCGTGATGCGCGGCGGGGTCACGGCTGCGGCTTGGTATCTTTTCATTCTCAGCCTGAACCATTTTCTTTTCCCCATGATGAATCTCTCCGCTTTTTGGGCGCAGATTCAGCAGGGATTATCGGCAGCCGAACGAGTTTACGCGTTAATTGACGCGGAACCAAACGTCCTGCAGGAAGATGATGAGGAGGTCGAGCAAGCCCAGGGCAAGGTGCGATTCGAGAACGTCGATTTTCACTACATCCCCTCAGAGCCGATACTGACGTCTTTCAACTTGCTCATCCCCCCCGGGCAGAGTCTTGCCTTGGTCGGACACACCGGCGCAGGGAAGTCATCCATCGCCAAATTAATCGCCCGCTTTTATGAATTCCAATCTGGCAAGCTGACAGTGGACGGGCGCGATATCCGTAGCTTTGACCTGACATCCTACCGCCGTCAATTGGGGATCGTTTCGCAAGTTCCGTTCTTGTTTTCGGGGACGGTGGCTGAGAATATCCGCTACGCCCGCCCCGAAGCGACCGAGACCGAGATACTAAAAATGGCAAAAAAAATCGGCGATGGCGAGTGGCTGGAGACGCTGCCGAGCGGCTTGGAGAGCGAGGTGGGTGAGCGTGGGGCGCGCCTTTCGATGGGACAGCGGCAACTGGTTGCGCTGATGCGGGTGCTGGTGCAAAACCCTGCCATCTTCATCCTAGACGAAGCGACCGCCAGCATTGACCCCTTTACCGAGTGGCAAATTCAGCAGGCGTTGAACCTGATTTTGGAGAATACGACCAGCATCCTAATCGCGCACCGCCTTTCGACAATCAAATCCGCCGACAAGATTTTGGTGATGGAAAATGGCGGTATCATCGAAGAAGGAAATCACGACAACCTGCTCGCGCAAAAGGGGCATTATGCGGAGCTTTACAATACTTATTTTCGGCATCAGAGTTTAGCGTATATTGAGAATGCGCAGGAATTTATTGAAGAAGAATAAACAGGAAAGTAGATAGAAATAAGAAAAAAGATTCTCCAATTTCGAATAAGATTGGAGAATCTTTTAAACTAAAGTACAGATTATTTCCTTTAAAAAAGTCTTTTCTACCCTTCTCTCTCTACCTGCTTTAGTTCTGGCATTTTTACTGTATCAGCTGCCACAATTGGCATTTTTTCTCGCTTGCCATTCTTTTTGAATAAGCTTCCAAAAACTTCCGACATAGTTGTCTCCGGCAAAGATCTATCAGAGCGGTCCTTAGCTTTTTGCGCTGCTGCATAAGATTCGGCCTCCCGCTCGGCGATTTCACTGGCTATACTGGTAGCCTTTTCCCTTTTTGCTTTTTGTATGGCAAGGTCAATTTGCCAATCTGATAAATGATCTTCCATAGCGGCCATATTATCTGTATCCATCACGTGGTAAGCAAAGGTGGCAATGATATTCAAACCAATCAGAAGCGACATGCCCAGCACCGTTGCCCGAATCTCTTCGGGAGCAAGGGTTGCCGTTAATCCGTTCTGCCCACTTCTCATAAGCGTATCAATCGTAAATAGCGAAATCTCACCAAGCACATCGATCACGATCATTACAAGAGCGATGCTTTTTTGTGCAATGCCTTTGGAATTATACAAAAACACACCCAACCACGCGATAGCACCACCAGTTGTAGCAAATAACGCTAGGTAGCCGATTATTTGATCATCAGTAGATAATGTATTATTTACAAAATCCAATGTTCGGGAAGCGGCATAGACGATCAATGCCGCAGCCATAGCCCAAAATAACAGTTTTCCTATCCATTCAATTAGATTCTTCATTCGTTTTTTCTCCTTTTGTACAAAAGTTTGATTTTATATATCCGACCAGACCATCTTCAGTTCTAACAGCCAGCCAACTTCCATTATCCAAAACCTCGAGCCTATCACCTTCTTTAAGCACAATCAGCACATCAAAAGTTAAACCTGCACCGCCCCGGAGATTAACTCGTCCTTGCGAGTATCCTGTTTCTATAGAGCAATGCTTAATTGCTGGATCATTGCTAATATTTTTTATATCTCTAGATTTTGAATTTATTGAAGAAGATTGCGTTGTTTTATTCATTCTTATAGTATTGTTAGTATTGGTTAAACTGCAAGAAATTAGCAGTAAGGCCAGCATTCCAAACAGGTAATATTTTTTATAAACTTCTTCCATTTATTGTCCTTTCTGGGAAAAAACAATACCCCAGACTAAGAGCCAGGGGCATCGGAAATACAGTATAATTAAAAGGCAAGTCTGCCCAGTTGACCCTGGTTTGATTTGTTGCCCTCAGCCGTGTTCGCGCACAATGCTGGGGGCACTTTCCATTAACTCTAAATAACGTCATCACCTCCTTTTGAAAAAAGAACACATGTTCTATATTTTATCACAGAATCAGAATTTGTTTTTTACCAATTTTTATCTCTTAATCTATGGGAAAATATTGATAAGCAGAGCTAGGGAGAGGCTGAGGGTTATTGATAAATGAATAGCGAAACCTTTCGAGTTTTGATGCTCGGAGGGCTTATTTTATATTCACAACCCCCGCCAAGCCTCCGGTCTGAGCGCATCGCGTCCATGAGCCAGTGCGTCATCCAACATTGCCAGCAGACGTTCTTTATCCTGCGGAAAAGTCCCATTGAGCGGCAAATAATTGGAGGCATGATTGGTACGGAAAACACATTCACTGAGTCCATTCAGATTCTCAATCACTTGGTGTAATTCAGTTAACATCTCTTCAGGGCTTATCAGTTGGAATTCCCCCGCTTCCCATTGGGCGTGGAGTTTGGTGCCGGAGACAAGCATTAGAGTCAGCATGGAGAAGAAATCAGGGTTCATTTTACTGACAACGCGCCCAGTCTCAGTGGCGTGATGCGTGGAATTTTTCTGTTCGCCAAGCCCCAGAATGGCAATTACAGAGAGTAAGATTTCCGCTTCTTTGGCTTTCTGCGCGGCTTCGATCATCTCGACGGCTGTGGCACCTTTTTCAATGCTTTTTAGGATTTCATCACTTCCGCTCTCCAGACCGATATAGACAATTCCCAATCCTTTTTCGTGAAGCGTTTTCAATTCATCGAGTGTTTTACGCAAAATATCGCGGGCGTTCGCGTACAACCCAACGCGTTCAAGATGGGGAAAAGCTGCGTTTAGTTCATCAAGAATTTTTATCAGGCGATTTGTGGGCAAAACCAACGCATCTCCGTCTGCAAGGAAGACGCGACGCGTGGCGGGAATCTGTGTTTTTGCAAGAGAAATATCTTCCAGAATTTCATCAAGGTTGCGGGGGCGAAAGGGCTTATCCAGGTATGTGCCGCAAAAGGTACAGCGATTATGGGAACAGCCATAGCTGACCTGTAGAATATAACTCTTTGCCTCGCTGGGTGGGCGGATAACCATACCGTGATAGCGCATAATGATATTGTACTTGGAATTTGTCGAATAAAAAGTTATTTCCATACAAGAAAGCAAGTTTGCTTTATACTATCTTTAAATTCACCAATCCTTGGAGATAAAAAATGAGTTTGCTCTTCACCCCAGCAAAAATCGGAAGTTTGGAAATCCCCAATCGTATTATTCGTTCAGCAACCGCAGAACTTATGGCTGATGATCTTGATGGCAAACCTGGAGAGCAACTCAAATCCCTTTGGGTTAACCTTGTCAAAGGCGGGACAGGATTAATTATCAGCGGGCATTTATATATTCACCCCTCAGGGAAATGCCACCCTGAAATGACAGGGATCTATTCTGACGATTTGATTCAACCTCTAAAAGAATGCGTAGATGCCGTCCACAATGCTGGCGGCAAGATTGCAGCGCAGATCAACCATGGCGGGATGCAATGCGATAAAAAAGCTGTAGACGGAACAATTGCACCTTCTACAATTGACGATGATTTTCTGGAACAACCTGCCAGAGAGATTACCATTGATGAGATCGAAATGCTGATCGATGCCTATGCCCAAGCTGCTCGCAGAGTTAAGGAAGCTGGCTTCGACGCAGTTCAGATCCACGCCGCGCATGGCTATCTGATCAATCAATTCATCTCGCCCTATACCAACCAACGTACCGACAAATGGGGTGGTGATCTTCAGGGACGCACGCGCTTCCTAAGAGAAGTTACCCGTTCTGTCCGTGAGCAAGTTGGCCCAGATTACCCGGTCTTCATGAAATTTGGGATGGAAGATGGCAAAGATGGCGGATTAACTGCTGAAACAGGAGCCAAGATGATTTCTATGATGGCAGAAATGGGATTAGATGGGATTGAGATCAGTGGCGGGGTTGAAGCAAATAGTGTTCAAAAAGGGATCAGAAATGCATCCAAAGAGGCGTATTTCCGCCCCCTTGTTCAACTTGTTCGGCGCAAAACTGGTTTACCTCTCATCATCGTCGGGGGAATGCGTTCAAAAGCAGTAATGGAAGAAGTGCTGACCAGCGGAGATGCAGATTTTATTGCCATGTGTCGTCCTTTAATCAAAGAGCCAAACCTCCCCAACCTGATGAAAGCGGGAACACAGGAAACTTCGGCATGTATCTCTTCTTCGAATTGTTGGTCTGAGATTTTGGGAGAAGGGATTTCCTGTAAATGCCCTCCGCTATAGAATTAGGCTAATTATCTAGTATCTGCTCCCTAAACGGGCTGTTTCCAATCCCGGGTGAAACTCTTAACCATCCAAAAACTGCGCGAGTCGATGACCAAAAAGCGGTTGCGATCCAAATCCAGAATAAAGGGTTGGATGAATTCAAATCAACAAGTGAGACTCCAACGATACCGACGAGAACAGCGGCAATCATCGCATTGCGAAGGAAGCGGTAATCGCCCGTGCCCCAATGCGCGCCATCGGAGAGAAAGGCGATCGAGTTAATCGGCTGGGTGAGGGCAGAAACCGCCCAAGCGGGGATGAAAACGGTAATCGCCGAGGCCGGGACAAGAATATCTATAACGATCTCACGCCCAAACCACATCAGCATCCCGAGTATGATGCCTGTGCCCAAACTCCACTTTGCCCCCACTGAAACGACTTTTTTTGCCCAGACCAATGAATCCCGTCCAATAAAATATCCGACAAGCGATTGGACAGTGGTGGCATAGGCATCCAGTGCCAGCCCGGTGAAGATGAAGACCTGCCGAATTGCCTGATGCGCCGCGCCGGCATCTGCTCCGATTTGGGTGGCGGCGCGTGTGGTGTAGGCAAGGAAAAATGTTAGCAGCCCTGTGCGAACGAAAAGATCGCCGCCCACGCTGAGAAGACGTTTAACATCCTTGAAGGTAAAGGAAAAGGATAATCCCAACTTTGTAGCAACGACCAAAAGCCCAATCAACGCGCCCAACCAGTGACTGATCGTGCTGGCGAGAGCAGAACCTGCCACGCCCATTGCGGGGAAAACCCCAATGCCAAAGACAAGCAGCCAATCGAGGAGGATATTAAGGGCATTCATACCAAGTGCGATCCAGAGCGGGGTGCGCATATCTTGCAATCCACGCAAAACGCCAAAGGCGACCATCATTAGCAAAAGTGCGGGCGCACCATAAGTGCGAATTTGCATATAGCTGACTGCTTCGGCACCCACGTCGCCCGATGCGCCCATCAGCGTGGCTAGCCAATTTGCGTTGGGCAAAATCAGGAGAATAAGCAAAAGGCCAAATCCGGCAGCCATCGTGAGAGATAGGCTGGCAATCCCCCCCGCTTTTTCGGGGTGCCCCTCCCCATCTGCCTGCGCGACTTCGGTCTGCGCGCCGATGCTGAGAAAGTTGAAAACCCAGAAGAGGCTGGAGAGAAGGGTCGTGCCAACGCCCAAGGCTGCCAAGGAAACCGATCCTAGCGAGGCAACGAAAGCGGTATCTATCAGTGCGGTAAGCGGCTCGGCAGTCATCGAGATGAGGACTGGGATGGAAAGGGAGATGAGTGTACGGTGGGGTTTTTGAGTGAAGGGGTGTATGGGTTTTAAGGATGGCATGGGAGATAAGGGATTCAAAAGCGACAAAGGATTGAGAAATCAGTGCATTTTAACGCAAAAACCGCGAAAAAGGCGAATTGTGCGAAATTTTTATTTTCGCGCTTCGCTTTTTCGCGGTTTTAAGATTAAATTTGTTTTGAGATAATTTTATGAAGCAGGTGGAAGTGGCTCATCTGAAACAGGCGCAGAATCAATAATGCCATCGTCAGGTTTATTGCGGAGGGTAAAGAAACCAACTGCAACGGGTATGGCTAAACCAATTAGGGAAAAGCAAAGTAAGGCAAATCCCAGCCCTGGAGCCATGGGTTTGGATACTGTTTGACCACCAAAGGTTTGGTCTATCGGTGTTCCTGAGATGCCGATGACTCCCCAGATACAAAGAAAAAAACTAGGGCAAGCGCAAACGAAAGCCGTACCAATTGTTGCAATTATTCCAACAGTTTTCTTATCCATTAAAATCTCCTCAATGAGTTGAATAAAGTATGCCTCAGTATATAAAATCTATGGGATAGATGCAAGTCCAACTTCTATAGATGATTTATTTTTTAAAGACCCGCTGTGCAATGCGCCAAAAAAAGATGCATTGCACAGCTTGCTTATTTTTTGGATAAAACTTAGTTCTCTATGAGCAGTAAATGCAATGCCGACTTCCCATCTTCTGAGAAGATTATCAGCATATTGCCATCACTCTCAAAAGCCAGCTCGCCGTTGAGCAGCATCAACACTGCCATTTCCTGCTCCATGCCTCTTTCGCAATACATTTCAGTTGCCATCAGGGGACCTGCAATAATTTTATCTCCATCAATTTTTGCGGCACCACCAAAGCCATTGCAGCCCACATTTCCGCTGATCTCCCCATCCGCGCCGAAAGAGATTCTTGCATCCACGTCTGGCAATGCAGGGGTCTGGATATTTATTGCACCGTAAGAAGTCAACGTCCAAGTGGTGTCAGTTAAGGGATTTGCCCCCACACAGGCGGTGAGCAGGATTGTCATCAAAAATAGGATTATCAGATTCTTTTTCATTTTTACCTCATATGTATAGATTTTATTTTCAATTGATAGACGACAAGACATGCAAAGAAGTTCCCTTGTAAATTTTAACCAAAAACAGGGCTGACATTTGTCAACCCTGTAATTCAAAGAGCGGTTATTTATTAGGGAGAATCTGTCGGAGGTTGACAAACCTCTCCATTGAGGCCGTAAACAACAGGTCCCTGGCTTTCGCCCTGTCCTTGACCCTTTCCCTGTCCTTGTCCTTGGCTTTGATCCTGACCTTGTGCTTGTGCAAGGGATTCGTAATAGGCTGCGCAGGGATCGTCACCTTGGTTACTATTGCTCTGACCTTGCTCATTATCAGAACCGGGAGCTGCATCGGCATCGGGTTGTCCTGAGCCATCACCGCTACCTTGATCTTGACCCTGTCCCTGTTGGCCTTGATCCCGATCACCTTGACCCTGATCTTGACCCTGTCCCTGTTGGCCTTGATCCTGATCCTGGCCTTGACCTTGGTCTTGCCCGCCTTGTTGCAGCTGCTGCTCCAGTCCCTCTCCAGCCAAGCTACCATCATCGATCAGGCGCAGCTGATTTTCCATTCTGTTTCGAATCTGTGCTAAAAGTTGCGCGGCTTCTTCAGAAGCATTTTCTTCAAGATTCGTCATATGCTGCACTTGAATTTGCATCATATTACGCACCCGATTGACCGCTTGGATCTTTGCTTCACCATCTATCTCGCCAGTTAAACGAAGCGCATATTCCAAGTGATTATTTAATTGCGTCATCGTAGCTTCGGGGATTATCTCTCCCTCTTCCAGCAACGCGTCAATTTCGTCACTTCGATTTTGGGCAAATTCCAGAGCTAATTCCAGTTGTGCTTCAGCATCACCTGCTATATTCAGGCGAAAGTTTTCGCTGGCAATTTTAATCCCATAGAGAGCATCATTGGGCAAACTATCTTGCGAGGCGTATACGGTACCGCCAGTACCGCCCATCAGCAAGCCGAGAATAGTAATGATTGAAACGAGTGTGGTCATTTTAAACTCCTTAGGTTTATTTTTGTCTAACCACTCTCTAAGACGCAGTATCGAGCTAAGAGATACGGCCTCTTCTCGAATCACTACTGCTTGAGACAAGAATCGTGCTCGGCCTTGCGCAACACGCTTAGGGTCACGCGCGGGAACGTCATGCAGTTCATCCAGTAAATTTTCAAGGCGGGGATCAATTTTGTTCGTGTCTTTATTCATCATCTTCATCCAAAAGAATTCGTTTTAGGGCAGCTAAACCACGATGTTGTAGCGATTTGACCGCGCCGATTGGTTTATTCACAGACGCGGCAATCTCGGCATTTTCCCAGCCTTCGAAAAACTTCAAGCTAATCACTTCTCGTTGATCTGGGGTCAGCTGCTCCAACGCCGCTCGTGTACGTGTCATTTGCATATTTTGAAAAGCCGCCTGCGCAGGATTATCGTCAGAAACAAGAGCGATCTCATCATCAATCGGCTGGGTCTCGGGCGCGGCACGGCGGTAATAATCCGTAACCCAGTTATGCGCGATGCGAAAAAGATAGGCTTTCAGATACTCACGCGGTCCCTTTCCCTTTTGAAGCACAGTCAAAAAACGGGTAAAAGTCTCCGAAACACATTCTTCTGCCACATCTACATCACCCAAAAGACGCATAGCGTAGCGATAAATCGCATCGCTATGGGCATCATAAATTTCGGCTAATGCTTGTCCTTCTAGTCGAGAAGCACGCTGGATGAGTTCTGTTTCGGTATTCATGCTTTTATTCTACCCTTTATGACGCATAAAAGAGCGTAGAGATACGCCCACTCGCATAATTCGTAAAAAGGATATAATCTTTGCATCTTATGAAAGCGGATAATAAACCCTCTCCCCCCTCTCTTTCGGATCGACTGAAATCACTCGGCGTCAAAGTCGGCGTGACGAAACGCCCGCAACCTAAACTTGCTGATCGCATCCCAATCGAAGATGTGGTGAAAGGCGACTACCGCCAAACCCGTTATGGAGAGAGTTTTGTCTACGAGCAGCGTTATCCATTAAATCACCTGCATGGAAACATCGCTCTGCGCCCCACACCTATCCCTGCCATATTAGCGGAATGGGCTAAAGATGCGCGTATTGGCAATTTGCCCATCGACAAATTCGTATTTTTCGACACGGAAACGAGCGGACTTGCGGGCGGCACGGGAACGTACGCCTTCATGGTCGGCGCAGGTCGCTTTGAAGGGGATGAGTTCATCCTTGCGCAGTTCTTTCTCCGCGACCCATCTGAAGAGCCAGCCATGCTCAAAGCCCTTGCTGAGTTCATTGCGCCCTGTGAGATTTTGGTCAGCTATAATGGCAAGTCTTTCGATGCGCCGCTTTTGCAGACACGCTACAGATTACACGATATGCCGTTCCCTTTTGAAGGTTACGCGCATCTCGACTTACTCCATCTCGCCCGCCGATTGTGGCGAGATAGGTTGGCTTCGCGCACATTACAATCTATTGAAGAGCATATTCTCGGCGTTGAGCGTACATCTGAAGAAGTGCCTGGGTATGAAATCCCCTATCTATATTTTGACTATTTACGTGATAAAGATGCAACTTCGATGAAAGGCGTTTTCTACCATAACGAGATCGACATCCTTTCATTGGCCACTCTGCTCAACCATGCAGGGATAATGCTTGCGAATCCATTTGGCAAGAACGTTGAGCATAGCCTTGACGTAATCGCAATTGCAAAATTATTCGAAGACCTGCATCGCTGGGATGAAGCCGCACATTTATATGAACATGGCTTAAAAGGCGATCTTCCCGAAGATGATTTTGCACGTGCTGTTAAAAGACTTGCTGTTTTGCAACGTCGGCGTGGGGATATTGGAGAAGCTGTCAGATGGTGGGAGCAAGCTGCGGAGGAGAGTCATATTTACGCTCATGTGGAACTGGCGAAGCACTATGAGCATCGCGTTAAAGATTTTGGCAAAGCAGAAGAGCATGCCCTGACCGCACTAGAATTGGCAAATGGGAATGATTTCCCTGCTTATGAACGGGAACACTGGGAAGGCGAACTAAATCATCGGCTGGGAAGATTAGAGAAAAAGATGGGCAAGGTATAATTCTCGTTCAAGTTGTTTTAAAATCATCTTAATCAGGCAAAAATATGAAGCCACAAATAAAATTAGCAACAGTCCAAACGCCCGACGGCGGAGAAATGGGGCTTTATCAACATGACCGTGATTTTGCGATTAAGGTCAACGGTCAGCAATTAATGAGCAGCAGGCAACACGAATCGGAATTAGCTCTGGCGCGGTTGGGATGCGCACATCTTTCTAAACACACAGCACCACAGGTGTTAATCGGCGGTTTGGGGATGGGCTATACTTTGCGCCAAACTTTGGAGATGCTCGGTAACGAAGGAAAAGTCATTGTCAGTGAATTATTGCCTGATGTACTTGAATGGAATCAAAGTTTTCTGAAAAAGCTTAACGGAAATTCTTTAGAAGACAAACGAACAGAAATTAAGATTGGCGATATTTTCCCCTTGCTCACAAGCTCAGCAAATAGCTTCGATGCAATTCTGCTGGATATTGATAATGGTCCCAGTGCAATGACCGATTCAGGGAATCATCAACTCTATACTCAAGCTGGAATTGAAGTTTGCAAGAGTGCGCTCCGTAAAGGAGGGACACTGTCCATTTGGTCAGCTGAGCCGAGTAAGGAGTTTGAACAACTCTTGATGAGTTACGGCTTTCAAGTAAAACGATACAAAGTGCCAGCCTACACAGGTACGAATAGAAACTCACGCTTTATATGGGTCGCGGCAGAAGATAAGGCAATCTTGCCGCCCGGGGGTGGCGAGCCACGCGCGCCGAAGAGGAAAAAGCCAAAGGGGAAACATAGGTATTCTCGTAGAAGAGGGTGAGCAAAGATCAAGCTAAAGTTTAGATGTTAGTGGGGAATTTTTTCTCTCCACGCATTAGTCTAATCAACGTGAGCAAGTTTTGGGTCAGGGGCGAAGCAGGGAAATTCATCCGATAACTAAAATCTTTTCAGAAAAGAATCATCCAAGCTAAACTTAATCCAGCTGTCAAAAAACATCCTTTATTGGGTCATTTTCATACCAAAATAATGACATACTCCACAAGTCCTTTTTCATAGAATACAGTATAGTTAAAAAAAATAGAAAAAGGAGAATATTAATGCCCACAACAACTGATAATCTGAAAGAAGCTTTTGCTGGCGAAAGCCAAGCGTTCCAAAAATATACCGCCTTCGCAAAAAAAGCAGAAAAAGAAGGGTTGACTAACGTAGCACGCTTATTTCGCTTAACAGCCCAAGCCGAGCAAATTCACGCGGCTGGACATTTCAAAGCCTTAGAGGGTGTTGGGTCAACTGCTGAGAACTTAGAAGCAGCGATTGATGGCGAAACTTATGAAGCCGAGAAAATGTATCCCCCCATGTTAGAACAGGCTGAAGAAGAAGGCCATAAAGCCAAACGCATGTTCAAATATGCCGTCGAGGCAGAAGAAGTTCACGCCCAACTCTATGGTCAAGCTCTCGAAGCTGTCAAAGAAGGCAAAGATTTAGACACTGATTTCTTCTTATGCCCCGTCTGTGGACATATCGAATTTGGAGCACCGCCCGAAAAATGCCCCATATGCAATGTCCCAGGCTCAAAATATATAAAAGGGTAAATGCTCAATCAAGTAGCAAATAAAAAACGCCGCTGAGTTTTCAGCGGCGTTTTTTGATTAAGCCATATTTGTTTCTTTTCGATATTTTTTCAAGACTTCCCACCCCACCATTTTTTGAGCGGCTTCATCCCAAAGGCGTAGCCTTAGCGTTTTTAGGCTTGTCCACATATTTAAGGATTTCACCTGAAAGAGCGGATTCTCTTCAAAACATTGCTGCAATTTATAATTTGGGATTCGTGAACCCAAGTGGTGAATATGGTGAAAACCAATATTCCCAGTAAACCATTGCAAAATAGCAGGGAGTTCGTAAAGCGAGCTACCGTCCATTGCGGCTTTGTAGAAATCCCAGTTTTCTTGTCGTTCCCAATAAACGCTTTCATAATTATGCTGTACGTAGAACATCCACACCCCAGCCGATGTGCCAAAAAGCAAAATGGGCAACTGCACGATTAAAAAAGTCTTCCAGCCCACTAAGGTCATCAATCCAGAAATCAGCACAAGCAAGGCGAGATTTGTCCACCAAATGCTGGCACGTTCTTTTTTCCCGTGTGATGCAAGCGGAAAACGTTTCACAACCGCAAAAACAATCATCGCGCCAATCGAAAACATTACCAAAGGGTGGCGCATAATTCGATACCAAAATTTTTTCCAGAAAGGTGCGGCCAGATACTCTTCAACAGTCCATGTGTCTACATCGCCGATACCGCGCTTGTCCAAATTCCCGGCATTTGCGTGATGGACATTATGCTCATGCCACCAAAGTTGCCAGGGGGTATAAACCAAAATGCCCGTGATGATGCCAACAATCAAATTAGCTCGTTTTGATTTGAAAAAAGAGCCGTGCCCACAGTCATGAAAAATAATGAAGGTGCGCACCATAAATCCAGCAGTGGGGATAGAGAGCAGTAAAGTTAACCAATATGATACGCTCACACTCCAAAACATCAGCGCAAAAAGCCCAATATAGGGCACAAGAGTATTGATGATTTGCCAAATACTGCGCCAATTTTCAGGCTGATATTTTTTGATAATTTTTCGCCAATCTACCCCTTCAATTTTATGGTTTTTCATGTGTTCTCCTTGAGTTTTTGGATAGGAAGCTATTTTACCCTTTTTTAGGAGATGAAGAGCCGATTCACACGCATTTTTGGCTTGCTGAGGGTTTAATAAGCGTAGATGCACCAAAAGAATCTTCCGTAATATAAAAAACGCTGCTGAGTTTTCAGCGGCATTTTTTATTTTGTGAAAGAAGCAAGTAATCTCTCAAAAAAGAGCTTTTCAAGAGAAGATAAGCGCAAGCACTCCTCAGGAAAACTCAATTGGTCAGTAACGGGATTAGGGACAGCAACAACAGGAATACCAGCCGCATTTGCCGCCTTAACCCCATTAGGAGAATCTTCAAAGATAACTGCCTCTTTAGCCTTCACATTCAATTTCTTGAGCGCAAGTAAAAAGAGTTCAGGTGAGGGTTTAGTGTGCGTTACGTCGTCGGCACAGATGATATGATCAAATCTATCAAAAACCCCCAAGCGTTTCAGATGCGAATCCACCCACCAATGCTCTGAGCTGGATGCGATAGCAAGCCCCAGACCACGTTGCTGTGCTTCATCGAGGAGATTTATAACGCCCGGCAAAATAGCATTAGAGGCTATCAACGCATCTGCTTTAGTGCGCCACTCTTTCATAATACGTTCACGGGGGATATTAAAATCGGTCAATTTTTCTAAATCAGCCACAGGATCAAAATCCACTGCATCGTGCCCGCCAACAAGCTGGCCCCATTTCTCAATAGAGAGTTCGGCATCATATTTAGCATAAATTTCTTGAAGAACGATAAATTCTGGGGTCTCAGTATCGAGAATGAGACCGTCAAAGTCAAAGATAAGGGCTTTTAGCATAAAAAGTTTCCTTTATTCATTTTTTAGTAGTTTGTAAAAAAAATGCTCCTGCAATATTTCTCTGCAGGAGCATCATATATATTTTTGTTTTTTTGCTACTTTATCAATGCTTCCGAAGCCCAAGCAAAAAGCCTTGCGGGAATGAAGCTGAGAATAACTGTTAGCACGGCCATCGCTCCCCAAGTGAAGTTGAGCCAATCTTCGGAGGTAGTTTTGGGTTCGCCTTCTTTCATATACATGATGACGATAACACGCAAATAGTAATATGCAGAGATGAGCGAAGTTAGAATACCAATCATCGCCAGCCACATAAAGCCACTCTCTACAACAACACGGAAAAGGTAGAGTTTACCGATCAATCCCAATGTGGGGGGGATACCAGTGAGCGAAAGCATGAAGATGGTCATTGCCGCTGCCATGAGCGGATTTGACTTCCCAAGTCCGGCGTAATCTTCTAAAGCTAGGCCTTTGCCATTTTCTTCTTCTCGAGAGATGACGATTGCCCAAGAGCCAAAATTCGTGATGGCGTAAGCTACGAGGTAAAAGATTCCTGCAGATATCGCGTCATTTGTTAATTCAGGGTTGCCGAAGGCAACAAATGCCATCAAAATATAACCAGCATGTGCAATACTAGAATATGCCAACATTCTCTTGATATTTTTCTGCGCAATCGCGGCAATATTGCCGACTATCATGGTCACTGCAGCGAGGATGGCGAGGACAGGAGTCAGGTCAGCGGCTAGAGCGGGGAAGGCGGTGGAGAAGACTCTCATCAGAGCGGCGAAACCAGCAATTTTTGCGCCAGCCGCCATAAAAGCGGTGACCGAAGTCGGTGCGCCTTCGTAGACATCGGGAGTCCACATTTGGAAGGGGACAGCACCCACTTTGAAGCCAAATCCCACGAGAATTAAGGCTGACCCAGCCAAAATCAGGAGCGGATCGGCACTTCCCTCTGCAACAGCGGCAGCTATCGCAACAAGAGCAGTTGATCCGGTAGCACCAAAGACGAGGGCAATCCCGTAGACGACAAATCCGCCTGAAAAAGCACCGAGCAGGAAGTATTTGATGCCCGATTCTTCAGATTTCGCATTGCTATTATCAAAAGCAGCGAGAACGTAAAGGGGAATGGAGAGCATTTCGAGGGCAATGAAGACGATGATGAGGTCACGGGCTTGTGCCATGAGCATCATGCCGACTACGCTAAATAAGATGAGCGAGTAATATTCGCCACGCTCAATGCCGCGCCGCTTGAGGTATCCATACGCAAGGGCAATTGCCATCAGACCAGAGAAGAGGAGCAAGGTGTTGACGAAGGTGGAAAATCCATCGAGGATGACCAACCCGTTGAAGCCTAGCACCACCTGCCCAGTTTGGGAGAGGCTGAGACCCATCGTGATGGCTAAACCTGCGGCGGCAAGGACTGCTGTAATACTTTTTTTCTCATTAGCAATAAACAAATCTGCTATGAGGAGCAGTGCTGACCATGCAGTTAGCACGATGAGGGGGAGAAGGGAGTAAAAATCGGCTTGGTTCATATATTATTCTCTCCTACAAAGGAGGGTGTTTATGTGTTAGGTTTTTAAGTACCACGTGTTTATGTGTCATGTACCATGCAAAATTACTTGGCACATGACACCTGGCACGTCAACACGTCTTTAGCCCATCGCCGCTTGCAAAACCTTGACCAAATTATCAACGGTAGGTGCAATGAGAGCGAAGAAAGGTTTAGGGTAGAGACCAATCCAGAAGATGAAGACGAGAAGAGGAACGATGGTCACCAATTCACGGACGCTGAGGTCGCGGAGGGGATGCCCTTTGTCTTTGACAGTCTGAACAATGGAGCCTTCAGGGCCAAGGAATATCTTCTGGTACATATAAAGCATATAGATTGCGGCGAGGATAACACCGATAGCAGAAATACCTGCGTACCACGCAGAACCAATTGCTTCAGAGCCAAAAGCACCGAGCAAAATGGTGAATTCGCCCACAAAGCCGTTGAGACCGGGTAAGCCCATAGATGAAAGAGTCACAACGAGCATCACAGTGCCGTATACGGGCATGATTTTCCACAAACCACCATAAACATCAAAGTCACGGGTGTGGGTTTGTTCGTAAATCATACCGACCAAGAGAAATAATGCGCCAGTGCTAAGGCCATGATTAATCATCTGCAAAATGCCGCCTTGAATACCCTGCGAGTTGAGGGCAAAAAGACCGAGCATTACGAAACCAAGATGGCTGATGGATGAATAAGCAACCAGTTTTTTGATGTCCCGTTGATAATAGGAGACAATCGCGCCGTATATGATGCCAACTACAGCCAAAAACGCCATTGTTGGGGCAAAATGAATAGCCGCATTCGGGAAGAGAGGCAAATTGAAACGCACAAAGCCGTAAGTTCCCATTTTTAGCAAAACGCCTGCCAAAATCACAGAGCCAGCGGTAGGTGCTTGAACGTGAGCATCGGGTAACCAGGAGTGAAGGGGCCACATCGGAACTTTGATCGCAAATGCGACTGCAAAAGCAATGAAGAGCCAATTCTGGATACCAGCGGGGATGCCGCCCATCGCAATCAAATCAGGGACAGCGAAGGTGCCTTGATTGATTCCCAGCCACAAAATAGCCAAAAGCATCAATAATGAGCCAGCCATTGTGTAGAGGAAGAATTTAATCGAAGCATAAATTCGTTCTGGGCCGCCCCAGATGCCGATGAGGAAATACATCGGAACGAGGGTGAATTCCCAGAAAACATAGAAAAGGAATAAATCCTGCGCCATGAAAACGCCGAGCATTCCGACTTCGAGCATCAAGAAGAAAATGTTAAAATCTTTCTCACGTTCTTCAATCGCCGACCAAGTCGATAAAATTGCAATCGGGGTCAGGAAAGTGGTCAACAAAATCAGCAAAATGCTCAATCCGTCCACGCCCATATAATAGGAAATATTCCATCCCGCAACCTTGATCCAGGTCAAATTTGTGACCATCTGCAAATCGGTGTTGCTGGCATCAAATCTGCCTAATAAGACAAGAGAAATGCCAAAAGTTACCAGCGCAGTCAGCAAAGAAACCCAGCGAACAAGCTCTTTCTTTTCAGGTTTGATAAAGAAAAGAATTAGCACGCCCAAGAGCGGTGAAAATGTGACTAAATTGGGGAGAAGCTCAAAGTCCATAGTCGGTCCTCGTTTTTCTTAATTTTGTGATTGTCTATCACAGTTTTTTATTTTTTAGACGAAGTGCCGCTTCGCACGCCTTTTGGGCTTGGTTGCCCATAATTAGCGTTTTCTTGGCGAGAGGCATCTTCATCCTCACGTCACTGCGAGCGTCTTTTTGCGAAGCAGTCTCTCCCTACTTTGCGGGAGATTGCTTCGGCAGTAAAACTGCCTCACAATGACAGATTACCTTTAACGTTTTACTTGAACAGCAAATATCCTAAAATTGCAACCACACCGAGTAAAACGGAAAGCGCATAAGAGCGAACAAATCCGTTTTGTAAACGTCCTAAATTCTCAGAGGAGCGTTTGGTCATATCAGCAAGTTTATCGGCAATAGCGTTGATAATACCCATATCTACAGGGTCAGACAAGAATTTAGCTAAAGCTGTGAAGCCAGCAAAAATCACGCTATTATGGAACCAGTCATGCCAAAAATTCCAGTCAAGGTCAATCGAGAGGAACTTAGCCAGTTTTTCAAAAGGTTGAATAATAACTGCGCCATAGCCTTCATCTACAAACCATTTATTTTCCATACCTTTAAAGAGGAAGCCAAGTGGTTTCTTTAGCGGATCTGATTGTCCTTCTTTGAGGGGATTCTTGCCGTAGAGTAGCCATGAGAAGTAAATCGCAGCTAAAGCTAAAACAGTGGAAATACCCGCTACCCCAAGGTCAAGTGGCAAACCGTGAGATTCACCGAGCGTATATCCGAGCCAGTGACCAAGATTGTGGAAACCTTCAAAGGGCAAATTCATTGCCCCGCCCAAAAGAGCGAGAGCGGCCAAAATCATCAAAGGAATAGTCATAACGGGTGGGCTTTCTTCAGCGTGTTCAGCAACTTTTGTGCGTTCTTTGCCAAAGAAAACCATCCAAATTTGACGTCCCATATAGAAAGCGGTCAAAAAGGCGGCAATGGAGAGCAGCAAATAAACACCGGGGAAGTGTTCAGCGTGAAGTTTTGCATCGAGCAAAATTTCATCCTTCGACCAGAAACCAGCGAAGGGGAAAATACCTGCGAGAGCCAAAGTACCAGCCATATAGAGCCAGAAAGTGACGGGCATCTGTTTACGCAAATTACCCATATTTCGCATATCGCCGGGGTCGAAAACTTCTTCTTCCTCATCGTGATGCACGTCTGCGTCATCGTGGTCTTCATGTCCGTGTGCTAGATGATGATGCCCACGCTCCATACCAAGAATAATTGATCCAGCAGAAAGGAAGAGCAACGCTTTGAAGAAAGCATGTGTAGCAAGATGGAAAACACCAGCTACATACGCGCCCATGCCAACTGCTGCAACCATGAAACCTAATTGGCTAATGGTGGAGTAAGCAAGCACTTTCTTAATATCGTATTGCCCAACCGCAATTGTGGCAGCAAATAGAGCTGTCACTGCGCCAATCATGGCAACGATATAAGATGCGCCATGCACCAAGTTATAAAGTGGAGCGGAGCGAACAACAAGATAAACGCCAGCCGTAACCATTGTGGCCGCATGAATGAGCGCAGAAACAGGAGTAGGACCAGCCATCGCATCGGGAAGCCAAACGTAGAGCGGGACTTGCGCAGATTTACCAGTCACGCCGATGAGCATGAAGAGGGTAATCGCTGAAATCACAACAGGGTCGGGGTGTGCAGATGCGGCTTCAAAAACTTTATCAAATTGCAAAGAACCAAAGTGCCAGAAAGTGGTGAAGATAGCGAGCAAGAAACCAAAGTCACCAACACGATTGGCGATGAAGGCTTTTTTGCCAGCTTCGGCATTTTTGGTGCTTTTTTGTCCGAGAGTATCGAAGTCGTACCAGAAGCCGATTAGCAAGAAAGAGCATAAGCCCACACCTTCCCAGCCGACAAAGAGCATTAGGTAAGAGTCGCCTGTGACCAAAATCATCATCATAGCAATGAAGAGATTGAGGAAAACGAAGAAGCGGCGGAAGCGCTTTATGTCATCTTTGAAGCGCACGTCTTCGTGCATATAGCCAATGGCGTAGATATGGATCAGCGTCCCAACGCCGGAGACGACTAGCATCATCACAGCAGAAAGGGTGTCTACGCGGAAGGTCCAATCAAGTTGGAGATCGCCTATATATATCCACTCAGCAAAAAAGATAGTTTCAGCGTGACCATGAGTGGCACTCAAAGAATAGACCAGCAATACGGCGACAACGAATGCCAAGCCAGAGGCCACGCTCGCTACCGTCCCGATCTGCCATTCTTTCATCTTTCCACCAAAAATCATATTGATGAGCATCCCAGTGAGGGGGAGAAAAACGAGCAGAGGGACTAATCCGAAGAAATAGCCAGTATTTGCAGTTTCAGAAAAGTTCATATTGGCTTATCCTTTTAAGACGTTGACTTGGTCAACATCGATGCTTTTCTTTGTGCGGAAAACGGCAACGATTAGTGCCAAACCAACCGCAACTTCTGCAGCGGCGACTGTCATAATGAAAAAGACGAAAATTTGCCCGTCTAGTTGGTTATTTGCACTAGAAAATGCGACTAGGGCTAAATTTGCCGCGTTGAGCATGAGTTCGATCGACATGAAAATGACCAGTGCGTTGCGGCGAATGAGCACGCCTAGCGCGCCGATGGTAAATAAAATTGCTGAGAGCGCAACGTAATAATTTACAGGAATACCTTCCATTAGTTTTGCTCTCCTTTCTTCTTTTTGACGGTCAGCACAATTGCACCAACCATAGCGACCAAAAGCAAAATAGAAGTCGCTTCAAAGGGCAATAAATAATCAGTAAAGAGCATATCGCCGATAGCTTGGGGGCTACCAAAATCTTCTGTGGGAGCGGCGTTGATTAGTCCCGGTGCTTTCTGAAAAACCATCAAGTATATGCCTTCGACCATCAAAACTACTGCAAGACCAATAGCAACGGGTCTTTGCCACGGGAGTTTATCGCTTTCGGGCAATTCTTCTGTGCCGAGGAGCATGATGACGAAGAGGAAAAGCACCATAATTGCGCCCGCATAAACCGTGACTTGGGTGATGGCGATAAAAGGTGCGCCCAATAGAAGATAAAAAACAGCGACTGTGGCAAAGTTTAGCACCAGAAACAAAGCAGAATAAACTGCGTTACGACTGAGCAACATGCCTAAGGCTGTGGCGATTGCCACTAGGGCGAGTATTATAAAAACTGTCATACTTTAAGACCTCAGACCTTAGACTTCAGACATCAGCTTTTTCTTAAGCCTGATGTCTGAAATCTGATGTCTTTTAATAATCCTTCGGATTTTCCATATTAGGAATAGAGCGAGTGAAAGTGCCTGGTTTTGTTTCTTGTGGCGTTGATTTTCCATCAGAAGGCACTGCTACCATCAACTTCTCTTTGGGGAAAATCGCATCAAGGCGATTCGTGAAGTTAACATCGTATTCATGCTCCAGAACAATAGCTTCTGTCGGGCAAGCATCTTCACAATAACCGCAATAAATACAGCGTAAGAAATTGATTTCGTAGGTGCTGGCGTAGCGATCACCGGGAGAGTAGCGTTCTTCATCGGTATTCTCTGAGGCTTCTACGAAAATTGCGTCTGCGGGGCAGGCGGCGGCACAAAGGGCGCAACCGATACATTTTTCTAAACCATTATCATAACGCTTTAGCTCATGTTTACCACGATAACGTGGACGGACAGGTCGCTTTTCTTCCGGATACTGAATCGTAACCGGCTTGTCTATCATCATCTTGAAAGTGGTCTTTAGACCACGAAGGAGTTCAACGAGCATTTTCTTTCCTCCTTAGGGAAAGATTGATAGCCTGAACAGCTATATAACCAGCAATAAGTGAAATGGGGAAAATCACCCAAATCCAAATCTCTCCATATGTTTCTGAAAGCAAGATGCCTATCGCATTAATGAAAACTAGGCTTAAAGAAAGGGGAAGTAAAATCTTCCAGCCCAAATCCATCAAACGGTCGTAGCGAATGCGGGGCCAAGAAGCGCGTACCCAAATCATCATGAAAAGGATGATGAGGATTTTGATAAAGATATAAAGCGGGCCCAGCCACGGCATTGTGTCAATAAAAGGACCGCGATAACCGCCCCAGAAAAGCGTGGCGATAATCGCAGAAATTGAAACCATCTTCGTATATTCTGCCATGAAGAAAAGCGCAAATTTCATACCAGAGTATTCCACGTTATAACCGGCAGAAAGTTCCTGCTCGGCTTCGGGCATATCGAAAGGACCACGATTTAATTCTGCCAAAGTTGCGAAGAAAAAGACCACTGCGCCAACGGGTTGCAAGAAAGCAAACCATAATCCACGTTGTGCTTCAACAATCTCGGTCATTCTCATCGAATTTGCCAACAAAATCACGCCAACGAAAGAAAGCCCAAGCGCCAATTCGTAACTAACCATTTGTGCTGTAGAGCGTAATCCGCCCATCATGGCGTATTTATTATTACTCGCCCAACCGCCCAAAACTACACCGTAAACGGCAATGGATGCCACCGACATAATATAGAGAACGCCTACATTTATATCGGCAATGCCCAAGAGCACTTCACGCCCGCCAATCGTCACCGTACCGCCCCAAGGGACAGTTGCAGTAATCAAAATTGCGGGAACAACCGTGATAATTGGTGCCAAAATAAAAATGACTTTATAGGCTTGCCCAGGGATAAACTCTTCTTTAAAAATCAATTTAACCGCGTCAGCAACAGGTTGTAAAAGCCCTTGCGGACCTGCACGATTCGGTCCCAAACGAGACTGAATACGCGCCAATCCGCGCCTTTCGTAATATGTCAGGTATGCGAATCCAGTCAGCAAGGCTAAAATTAAAACCAAGGCTTTGATGACCATTTCCCAAATTAAAGCAGAGTCCATAAGACTTCCTTTTACGCTTTAGCAGGGAGCTTTACGCCCACGCCCTGCTCGTTTTCATAACAAGTCCCGCCGATGCTCAACTTCTCATCAGCGTTTACTTTTGCTAAATCTGTATAACTCAAATCAGAAAAATTCGAGAAAATATCTTCGGCTTCAATATCTAAGGTTACGCCCATTTTCTCAGCAATTTGTGCCGTAATCACAAAACCGGGCAAGGCATCGCCCAGTGCTTGAACTGCGGGATGAAATAACTGCACGCGTCTTTCAGCAGATGTAAATGTCCCGACGCTTTCTGATACTGTGCGGGATGGGAGCGTCACGCACACGCTTCCACTTGTTTCCATTATAGATACAGTTTTCCCGACGATAATCTGTACGTCTTCAGCAGTCTGCGCAACAACAAATTTTGCTATTTCAAGAGCAGATGCCACAAGAGCGGATTTGCCAGCAACATACACTGTTTTGCCCTTCAACGCATCCAAATCAGAAATGGCTTCGTAACCCATTTCCCACGCGCCTTGTGTATTGGCTTCATCCCAAACACCAACTAAGCTAGTGGGGTTCAAGTCAGCGCAAGATTGAGCGAGGGTGTCGTCACCTTTATAAAGAATAACGGTGTTTTCAGCTTTGGCGAAAGCCTCTTTGGCGGCATCTAAGCCCTGCTCAAAATTACGAGTTACTGTAGCTGCAAAACTATCTAAACGAGTTTCTTCTTCTGTCGCAACAATCAAGGTTGCACCACGATCTACAGCTTGTTTGGCTCGAAGCCAAAAGATTGGGGCATCGGCATAAAGATCAGAACCAATGACCAAGATGGCATCACCAGCACCTGATTCGCCATAAGAACCAGATTTTGTGGTTAATGCACCACCACCCACTTCGCTATAGCAATAGGCTTTTGCGCCAACTTCGTCAGCAAGAGATTTGATGTTGAAGAGGTCTTCATTGGGCAAGCTTCCGTCTACGACAAAAATCGGTTCATCAGCAGCACTCAAGTTTTGAGCTGCGTTCGCAATCGCCTCTGTCCAACCAGCAGAAGGAGTCGTGAGACGAGAATCCGTTGAGAAATCGGCAAATCTACCTTTATCACAAATCCAAGTTTCATTTACAGCTTCGTTTTGGCGGGGCATCACGCGTTTGACAACCACTTTTCCACCACTTTTCACATCACGGCGAGTATTGAGAACGGTATTACATCCAACGGGACATTCAGCGCAAACTGAAGCAGTGGCTTCCATTTCCCAAGGGCGGGCACCAAAGCGGAATTTTGCAGTGGTGAGTGCGCCAACGGGGCAAATATCGGTTGTGTTACCTGAAAAAACAGAGTCAAAACCAGGATCAGAGGTGGTCATAATTTGAGTATGGCTACCACGCTCTTCAAACCCGAGAACAGCTTCACCAGCAATATCGCTCTGGAAACGGACACAGCGAGCGCATTGAATACAACGTTCGCGGTCAAGCCAGATGAGGTCACTGAGAGCAACTTTCTTCTCAGAATGACGTTTTTCATCAAAGTTAAAACGGCTTTCTGCGCTACCGTGTGCAAGGGTCAAATCTTGCAAGAGACATTCGCCACCTTTATCGCAAACAGGGCAATCGAGCGGATGCGAAAGGAGTTGAAACTCGAGCATATCGTTCTGCCCTTTGACTGCTTTCTCGCTCTTGGTGTTGACAACCATGCCTTCTGAAGCAGGATTTGTGCAGGAAGTTTCGAGTTTCCAACCCCAATTAATTTTGGGTGAACCATCTTCTTCAAGTACAGCGTCGCCAGTGGCGCGGTCAAAAGCAGGGCGACCAATTTCAACGAGACATTGGCGGCACATGCCAACCGGTTCCATTTTGGGATGATAGCAGAAGACGGGGATGTCTATGCCAGCTTTTTTGGCGGCATCAACAACCAATGTTCCATCAGGAACACTTACTTCTTTGCCATCAATTGTGAGAGTAATATCTTTGGTCATAAAAATACCTTATTAGTATTTCGTATTGCGTAATTTTTTAAAACACCAAGGGCGCTAAGAAGGCATAAAGAAAATCTTTTTTCTTAGAAAACCTTCGTGTCCTTTGTCTTTAAGCTTTAAAGTCTTCCGGAAAACGTTCAATCGAGCTAACAACTGCCATCGTAGAAAATTCACCGAGTGCGCAGAGCGTTGTGCCTTGCATTTGATAGGCAACATCTTTGAGCAGTTCGACATCTTTCTCTGAGCCTTCGCCACTGTGGATACGTTCTGTGAGCTTTTTCATCCAATAAGAGCCTTCACGGCAGGGGGTACATTTGCCACAAGATTCGTGATGGAAGAAATCCATTGTTTTAGCTATGAGCCAGTCAAGTCCAACAGAATCGTCTACAACAATTACAGATGCCGAACCGAGCGAACCGCCCACGTCTTGAACGTGCTCGTAGTCCATCGGTGTGTCGAGGGCTTCATCTGTTGCGACAACCATCGAAGATGATGCGCCCGCGGGCATAATCGCCTTGATGGATTTGCCATCAGGGATACCACCGCCATATTTCTCGTCAAAAATCAAGGTACGGAAGGGCGTTCCCAGTGGAAGTTCGTAGTTGCCTGGATTATTTACATTCCCTGAAAGGGAGAAAATCTTTGTGCCGGGGCTTTTTTCGGTGCCGAATTTTCTGTATCCATCGGCTTCGTTTTTAATAATATAAGGGACGCTCGACAAAGTCTCGACGTTGTTAACAACGGTCGGTTTATTATAGAGACCTTCTGAAGGTGGGAATGGCGGACGAACGCGAGGCTGTCCACGTTTGCCTTCCATCGATTCGAGCAAAGCAGTCTCTTCACCGCAGATATATGCGCCTGCGCCGAGATGCGTATAAATTTTTAGCGAATAATCGGTGCCCTGAATATTTTCACCCAAGAAGCCAGCTTTTTCCATTTCTTCGATCTTTTCATCGAGGAAATGAGCTACTTCCCAGAATTCGCCCCGCAAATAAATATATGCAGCATTTGCGCCAACAGCAAAAGATGAAATAGCGATTCCTTCAAGGAATTGGAAAGGGTTGCTCTCCATAATTTCACGATCTTTGAAAGTGCCGGGTTCCGATTCGTCAGCGTTCGCAACTACATAATGAGGCCAATTATTATTATCCATAAATGACCATTTCACGCCCGCGGGGAAACCTGCACCACCACGTCCGCGTAAACCTGCCGCCTTGACTTCATTAGTCACATCGGTGGTTTCCATTTTGAGTGCTTTCTTAAGACCTTCAAAACCATCTTCTTTCAAGAAGGTATCAATTTGGTTGAGATTATCAATGTCACGATGGCGTAGAAGCATATATTCCATTATTTTGCCTCCTGCGCATCTTTTCGCAATTCTTCAATCAAATCTATGGTTGCTGCAATGGTCATCTCTTCATGATATTTGATGCCTTTGGGGCTCTGCACTTGAAACATGGGTGCTTTATCACAAGCCGCCAAACACTTCACTTCTTCGACTGTGACCAAGCCATCTTTTGTGGTTTCACCAGGTTTCACACCCAACTCTTTGCAAAGGTCAGCAAGATATTGGTCTGCACCACGAAGTGCACAACCGATATCGGTGCAAACTTGAAGGCGATATTGGCCCGCTTTTTCATCATGAAATAATGAGTAAAATCCAATGATGCCCGATATTTCAGTGGTGGTCATTTCAAGCATTTCTGCGATATCGGCTTTGTCAGCTTTGCTAACATAGCCTTCTTCGCGCATTGCCATATAAAGCAAGGCCATCACAGCCGAACGCTTTTGCTCTGGCGGATATTTTGCCAGAATCTTTTCAATTTCTTGTGGATATTTTTCTGCTAAACTCATCGATCCACATCTCCCAATACAATATCTATACTACCGATAATTGCAACTAAATCAGCAATCAATAAACCTTCTGCCATATCTGGCAAAGCTTCCAAGTTATTATAGGAAGGCGTGCGCCAGTGAATACGATAGGGTTTCGGACCGCCATCACTTTCAAGATAAACGCCCAACTCGCCACGTGGTGATTCGACTGCGGCGTAAACGCTCCCTTTTGGCACATCAAAACCATCTGTCCATAATTTGAAATGATGAATCAGTGATTCCATGCTTGTGCCAATTTCTGAGCGTGGGGGCGGGACAATTTTTCTGTTATTCGAGCGAACGGGACCCATAGGCAAGATGTCTAATGCCTGTTGGATAATTTTAAGTGATTCGCGCATTTCTCTAACACGAACAAGGTAACGAGAATAGACATCCCCTTTATCATCGGTGGGGACATCAAAATCGTACTGCTCATAACCGCTATAGGGCTGCTTCTTACGCAAGTCCCAATCTGGGCCGGAGCCCCGAAGAGAAGCACCCGACATCCCCCACTGGATTGCCTCCGAAGCGGAAACCTTCCCAATGCCCATTGTACGATCAAGGAAAAGTGGGTTTCTAGTGAGCAAATCTTCGTACTCATCAATACGTTTCGGGAAGGTGTTTAACACGTTGCGAACTGCATCATCAAATTCTACAGGAACATCTCGCCATACGCCGCCGGGGCGGATATAGGTCGTCATCATCCGTTGACCGGAAACGAGCTCGAGAATGTCGAGAATAATCTCACGTTCACGGAAGGCGTAAAGGAAAACAGACATCGCGGCAACGTCTAAGGCGGCGGTCGCGATCCAAATCAAGTGCGAGGCAATCCGCTGTAACTCGGCGAGTATCACGCGCAAGGCTTGCGCGCGAAGCGGTACGTCCAAATCTAGCATTTTTTCAACAGCCAAACAATAAGCTAAGTTATTGCCAACCGTGTTCAGATAATCTAACCTATCTGACATTACTTCAGCTTGGAGGTAGTTTTTCGCCTCCATATTTTTCTCAATACCGGTGTGCAAAAATCCTACATCGGGGACACAGGTGACAATTGTTTCGCCGTCCAACTCAAGCAAAAGGCGTAAAACACCATGCGTGCTGGGATGCTGAGGTCCCATGTTGAGAAGAACGGTTTCACCATCTAATGCGCGCTGTGAAACGAGATGCTTAATTTGTTCAAGATTTACTTCGGGAAGGGGATAAGGTGTAGGCATAATTAAAGCTCCCCGTGTGGTTTGCTGACATCAATTTCTTCAAAATTGAAGGTAAATTGTGGCTCTTCATAACCCAAAGGATAATCTTTGCGGAGGGGGTGACCTTCCCAATCATCGGGCATAAGAATACGGCGCAGGTCGGGATGCCCTTCCACTTTGATGCCAAACATATCCCAAAGTTCACGTTCACGCCAATTGGCATTTTTATAAACTTTGGTCAGTGTGGGGATTACGGGGTCGTTTCCTGCTAGAGGAACCCGCAAAGTCAGTTGTAAATTTTCACTAAAAGAACGCAAAACGTAAACAACATGATAACGTGGTGCATCTTCAGGGAAATAATCTACAGCCGTGATGGTGGAAAGGAAGGCGAAGTCAAACTCATCGCGTAGTTTTTGGCTGGCAGAAATAAGATTTTCAGGAGCAAGTAAAACTTCTACTTCCCCGAAGCTCTCTTTGGCTTCTGCGCCAAAATCCTTTTCTAAACGCTGAATAATAGTTTCTAGTTTCATAATTGGCTAGTTTCTAGTTGGATGGTTCAAAGACTGATTACTAATTACGCTTCACTCTTCTCGATCTTAATCTTTTCAACTTTTTCATAAAGTGCCATCACACCACCAATCAAAGCTTCTGGGCGTGGGGGGCAACCTGAAATATAAATATCAACGGGGACAATTTCATCAACCCCCTGAACAACAGCATAATTATTGAAAACACCACCAGTAGAGGCGCAATCGCCCATAGCAATAACCCATTTGGGTTCTGCCATTTGGTCGTAAAGATAACGCAAGGTGGGTGCCATCTTTCGGCTAACGCGTCCCGCCACAATCATCAAATCAGATTGGCGCGGGCTGGGGCGCATAAGCTCCATCCCAAAGCGGGACATATCATAATCGGAGGCTTGCGCCGCCATCATTTCGATAGCGCAACAAGCCAAACCAAAAAGCATAGGCCACATGGCGCGGGTGCGCCCCCATCCCATGGCTTTCTCTAAAGTTGTGGTAACAACGCCCATATCGGCGAGTTTTTCTTCTACTCCCATTCAAAGGCTCCTTTCTTCCATGCGTATACATAGCCCACGAGCAAAATGCCAATAAAGACCAGCATCTCTAAAAAAATAAAAGTTCCCATTCCGTTTTCTATATATTTACGGAAGGAAACTGCCCAAGGGAGAAAGAAAATTACTTCAATATCAAAAAGGATGAATAAAACGGCAATAAGATAGAAGCGCACCGGCATACGGCGTGTTCCTTTGCCAATAGGGACCATCCCAGATTCGTAGGGCATCTGTTTTCGTTTAGTATCTCGTTTGGGACCAAAAAGTGCTCCCAAAGAAACCGCGATAACACCTACTGCCGTTGTAAGGACGAGCAAAATAGCAATAGCAATATATTGAAAGAGCATATTTCCTCTTGAATTATCTAAGGTTGTGATGCAAAGCACTATTTTATCATACAAAGAAAACTGAGTACTAGATTAATATAAAGCAATTTCACATATACGCAAGTGTCACTATTCATACTATTCAGATGATATGGGTCATATAGCAACGATTTTCTTCTTATAAATTCCCCACCTGATTGCATAAAAAGAGTATGATTAGAAAAACGAAAAACTTTTACCAAGAGATAACGCTATGATAAAAAAAGAACATCTTTCTATAAGAAATATATCCGCATCTCGCTCAAGCATCGGGATGCGTCTAACCCTCAGTATTGGGCTGATTATTAGTCTAACCATATTCTTCCTCTCGCTGAGTATTTATCGCAATGAAGAGAAACAACATCTTCAGCAAATTCATAGCCAAGCTGAAGCTCTGCTCTCTGAAATGACCCTCACGCGTGAATGGATCTCATCCTATAACGGAATCTGGACAACAACCCCTGGTGATTATTACCTCAAAAGCCAAAATGGCTATTACCAAAAATCGCCGGCAATGGTAACAAAAGAATTATCAAATCTATCTAACGATAAGCGTGATTACAGCTTCCATATTACAAGTCTGATATTAACAAACCCAGAAAATACACCAGATAATTTTGAACATGATGCCCTCATTCAATTTGAAAATGAATTTGAACCAGTCGCAGCCGTAGACAGAAGCGGAGATGAACCAGTCTATCGGTTGATGTTTCCCCTCGAAGTAAAAGCTAGTTGCCTCAAATGCCACGACTCGCAAGGTTATGAAGTCGGTGATATACGCGGTGGATTAAGCGTTCTCGTCCCCATTAGTGAAATGGATGACTCTCTCGCCAAGAGTCGGCAAATGCTCACCGTTTCTGCCTTTAGTATTGTTGGCTTGGTCATGATCGCGCTATATGTCATGGTCAGAAAAATGGTTATCTCCCCTGTCGGAGAGTTAAAAGAAGTCGCCGTTGCAGTTGGGAATGGGAACTATAACGCTCATTGCGACCTAAACACAGGTGATGAACTTGAAGTCTTTGGAAAAACACTCAACGAGATGGTCTCAAATCTCAAAAGATCGCAAGACTCTCTAAAAGAGCGAGTTACACAACGCACGCAAGAACTGGATACCATCTCAGAAGTCGCCTTAATTATTAGCCAATCTGGTGCGCTTGAAGATGTGCTCAACGAAGCACTAGAAAAAGTGATTAGCGCATCTGGAGCAAAGGGCGGTCTCATTCAATTACTTGAGAAAGAGAACACCAGAATAGCCACTCATAGGGGATTATTGCCAAATATTATTGAATGCTTTTCTCGCGTCCCCTATCCTCCTGCCCCTCCTCAAGATTCGATCCGAGTCGAGAATATAGACAAGGGCACTTGTCAAACATTATTCCCAAATACATTCTGCACAGAAGAAGATGGATGCCGAGCTATGGCAGCAGGATATTCTCGGATAGCATCCGTTTTGCTAAAATCACGGAGTCGTTCACTAGGCACAATGATTTTATTTAGCGAAAAAGAAAGCAGTTTCTCCCCTGAAATTATGCAACTCCTTGAAAGTATCGGCAATCAACTTGGCGTAGCCATTGAAAATGCAAAATATCATCAGCATATCGAAGAAATTGCCGTGCTAGAAGAACGCGCCCGCATCTCACGTGAATTACACGATAGCCTCGCCCAAACCCTCGGCTGGCTCAGCATCAAAACAGAATTACTCGAAGAAGACCTAAAGCTCGGCAAAGTAGAAGAAAGCAATACCGAAATGAAAGCCATTCGCAACGTTGTCAGAGATGCCTGCTACGATGTGCGCGAATCGATCGATGGCTTACGCACTCGCCCCACAGGAGACCTCAACCTGACCGCCGCCGCATGGATTGCAGAATTCCGCCAGCGCAGTGGGCTAAAGACCGATTTTCACGCAAGCGAAGAAAAACTCCATCTCTCACCTCGAGTCGAAACCGAATTATTGCGCATCCTTCAAGAAGCCCTCACTAATGTCCGCAAACATGCCAGTGCCAAAGCGGTCAGCGTAAATTTGCGAAAAAACGAAAACTATGCCAAACTCATCATCAAAGATGACGGCAGTGGATTTGACTATAGCGCCGATCGAGATAAAAAACATTTTGGGTTACGCATTATGCGAGAGCGTGCCGAAAATCTGGGCGGCTCTCTCCAAGTCAAATCAGCTTCGAGGATGGGGACGCAGGTAACGGCTACCCTGCCCCTCTACCCGAACACGTCGAATTGAAAAAAGCAAATTTGGGACAAGAGCGAATCGCACGCCAATTTAGGCTTGCTTCCGTTAAAATAACAACGGTGTGGAGCGAAACACATCCCACTTATCCCATCCCAAACAATCTGCTGGAGAAAAACAATGACAAAAAAAACAATCCAGATCATGCTCGTAGACGACCATCTCCTCTTTCGAGAGGGGATGGCGAGCCTTTTGCAAAGAGACGAACGTTTTGAAATTCTTAGCGAAGCCGACGACGGCATTTCTGCTCTAGAAATTGTGGAAGAAGCTATGCCCGATATTATTTTAATGGACGTCAAAATGCCCCGCATGAACGGCATAGAAGCCACACGAAAATTGTTGGGGAAATATCCCGATTTGAAAGTGATCATGATTACCGCATCTGAAAAAGACGAAGATCTTTTTGAAGCAGTGAAGGCCGGCGCACAGGGCTATATTTTGAAAACGGTAACAGATTCTCAATATATGCGAGATGCAATTTGGCGTGTTGCCGAGGGAGAGGCGATTATTCCACCTGCAATGGCCCCCCGTTTGCTAAACGAGTTTTCTACACTTTCTAAAGGCAAATTTGTAAAAAAGAAAGAAAAAAAAGAGCCTATAGAAGAAATTATAGAAGAAAAAGAGATTTCTCTCTTGACCCCACGAGAAAACGAAGTTTTAGAATTAGTAGCACAAGGGTTATCAAATAAAGAGATCGCAAAGGGTTTGGTTATTTCGGTAAATACAGTGCGCTCGCATTTGCGCTTTATCTTAGATAAATTGCATATGAACAATAGAGTACAAGCGGCGCTGTGGTACCAAGAAAAAAAGACACCCTAGTCCTTATGGATTAGTCTAAAAAACGGGTTAGTTGAAATCTAACCCGTTTTCTTTTTAATACCATCCATCTTGACGATGGTTTTGCCTGCATCATTCTTATATACTATATGAGAATAAGATTAATATACTCAAGAAAAATTTAATAAAATATACTGGAATGGAAAAATGACGAAACTAAAAGAAATGAACAAATTCGCTCGCTTTGGCACTTATTTGATAATTGCCTTTGTTGCACTTTTTGTGCTTCCCTTTCTCTCATGGCTAATCGGAGATGAAAGCTTTACGGCAACATCGGGGGCTGATTTTTGTGTCAGTTGCCACAGCATGGAACCTTTTGTAGCAGCAAACGCGGATAATCATCATGGCGGAAATAACGATTTTGGTATTAAAGCCAGTTGCACAGACTGCCACCTACCTCATGATAATTCTGCGCACTACTTCTATGAAAAAGGTCGTAGAGGTCTCAATGATTTCTTGGCAGAAAACTTTCAGGATACCAGTGAAATTGACTGGCTGGCTAAAACCGAACACCGCGAAGAATTTGTTTACGACTCAGGTTGTATGACTTGTCATGTTGAGTTAGAAAAAGCAACTCAAGACACAGAAGAACATCGCAATTACTTTGCTGGTAAGACTACATCCAAATGTGCAACTTGTCATGAGGAGGTTGGGCACTCAAATCTTAAAAAACACTTACTACAAAGCAAATACGAATAATTCACCTATTCATCTCTATTGAGGATAAATAAAATGAAAAAGCTAAATTTATTAGCCATAGTCGCTCTCGTTATCTTGCTCGGCGCAGCCCTTGCGTCTTGCGGTTCAGCTCCTGCCGACGCAGATGCTGAAGCAGCCCCCGCTGTAGAGCTAACTGACGAAGCAAAAGATTGTATCAGTTGTCATACTGATGAAATGCCCGGCGTTGTCGCCGATTGGGATAACAGCAAACACGCAGATGAAGGTATCTCTTGTATTGACTGCCACGAAGTCGAAGCTGACTCCCCAATGGCAATGACAGACGTTGAAGGTCATGAAGACCTAACCGTTTCTGTTGCCATGCTGGTTCCCCCCGCAGTTTGTGGCGAATGCCATGAAGATGCAGTAGAACAATTCCACATTAGTGGACACGAACGTGCTGGCGTTCAATATGAAGGCAAAGATGCCATGCAAACTCTGATCCACAAACATGAGGGACGAGATAATCCTGAACTCAGTGGAGCATCTGATGAGACTGGCTGTCAACAATGCCACGGTGTTACCTTTGTCGTAGATGAGACCGGGCACCCCTCATCTGAGACCTATCCTTCCGCTGGTATTGGTAATGTATACCCCACTGGAGAAATTGGCAACTGTACTGTCTGCCATAGCCGACACAGATTTGATATTGCCGAAGCTCGCAAACCAGAAGCTTGCGCTGGCTGTCATATCGGTCCGGACCACCCCGATCTTGAGATTTTCTTAAATACCAAACACGGTCAAATCTTCACCACAGAAGGCGAAGAATGGACTTGGGATAGCCCCACCGGCGAATGGGAACCTGGCGATTACCGCGCCCCCACCTGCGCCACCTGCCATATGAGCGGAATCGGCGATCTTGAAACCACCCACAACGTTTCCAAACGCCTTTACTGGAATCTTTGGGCGAAAGTATCTAAAGTTCGCACAGAAGATGACCCAATGGCAATGTTCTATGGTGACGGCGAAGCTGGACGTGCCGAAATGGAACAAGTTTGTGGCGAATGTCACAGCGACCTCCACACCAAGAATTACTTCGCAAGCGGCGACAAAGCTGTTGAACTCTATAATGTGGAATACTGGACACCCGTCGAAGCCATGCGCGTAGAGTTGGCTGAAGCAGGCTTGATCAAAGACAACCCTTGGGAAGATGGCTTTATGATCCAACACTACCACATCTGGCACCATGATGGACGTCGCGCTCGCCAAGGCGCAATGATGGGTGCACCCGACTGGGCACACTGGCACGGTTTCTTCATGCTCCAACAGAAACTAAACCTCGCTACCGAAATTTACGAAATCCGCATGGAAACAGGCGAAATTGAAGCTGCAGCACCTTGGTCACTTGCTCCCTAGCGCACATACTAATTAAATAAGCAAAATAACGCTTAGACAAAAAGCTCCCCGTCAAAAAATGGACGGGGAGCTTTTTTTGTTCCAGCAATCTGTATTAGACTTATTGCTTGAATGGTAAAATCTTGGCATGAGATTTTCTCTTCGCATTGCCCAACTCTCGCTTTTTTTTACGCTGCTTGCCTGCCGTCCAGTCTGGACCGTCGGCTGGACAGAAATTCTTATCTTCGGAATCATCTTGCTGGTCTTCCTTGGGCCCTCATTGCTACGCTTTTATCGACGGTTTAGAAAATTTAGACAATACGAGAGAGAGAAGCGAGAGTAGGTATTTGTAGCAAGCAGAACCTAGCGTCCTATTGTATTCTTTAGCTAATCCAGATAGGATAGTTGTATAATTACAGTAAGCTTCTCTCGAAAAATGAAATCTAAAGGAGTTCCTATGAAAACTCGCTACTTATCTTTGATATTAGTACTCATCTTCATACTCTCAGCATGTAATTTGCCTACTGACTCTGGGAATAATAATGAAGCACCTAGTCCTACATTGGAGAATCCTTCCCTTCCTCCTGAAGCCACTGCTACACCAATCCCCCCCGCAACACCAATTCCATCAGAAACACCTCTCCCTACGAATACTCCCCTGCCCACCGCTACCTTTACGCCCGCTGTACCCATCGCCTGGCCCAAGGATGCAAATGTTAATTGCCGTTTTGGGTATGGCGTTGAATGGCTAGCAACTGGCGCACTAGTAGCGGATCAACCTGCCACGATCATCGGTAAAAATGCGACTTCATCCTGGTGGTATGTCAAATTGCAGAATTCGACACAATGCTGGGTCGCTGCAAGTGTAACGGATACAGCCGGGAATTTGGCTGGCTTGCCAGTTTATGATCAATCTACCTCATCTGTCATCGGTGTGACCATTGAAAAACCAGATACAATCACTGTGGCTGGCTGTTTCGGGCCCATCCAACCCTTAAATCTTGCCGGAAGCATCGAGATGAATGGCCCCGGAACTGCTTCTTGGCGTTTTGAAAGCGAGCAAAGCGGTGTTCTAACAGATCGCTCAACCACTTTTGATACAGTTGGGAGCAAGCCCATTTCAGATAGTTTTGTCCCGCCATTAGCAGCAGGAAGCTACTGGATAAAACTCGTCGTCATCAGTCCAAATGGGGAATCGGCTGAAAGCAGCTATAAGATTGAATGCCCCTAAACTGATTTTTTTACTGATCAAAAAAAGAGCGGCTCATAAATGAGCCGCTCTTTTTTGGTAATACACGAAACACTGCTTTTGCGTACCAATAAATTATTAATCCTTACGCCACCAACGCAGGCATATCTTCTCCAAATAGCCCAATATGATCGCCATCTTTGACTATTTCTGTCAACTCCCAGCATAGACATTCATCTTCACAAACTTGTTGATAACCTAAAAAAGGAGCCATTTTTGTGCGCGAAGTGAGTAAACGCGAGTTGATAAAAATAGTATATAGCTCGCCAATCTCAAAACCAAGCCGCTCTAAAAAGTCGTAAATCTCTTCATTTTCTTTCACTTCGGCTTCGATAATACTGTCACTTGACGCACTATTATCCTTTGCGTAACGGCGTAAATTTCCGTATAGGTGGATAGATACCATAATTGATCCTTATTCTTAATTTTCAATTCTCATCATTCATATTTAACAACAATTTTGCCCAAAGGTTCCTTATCACCAAAAGGCAAAATGCCTAGCGTGGCAATCAAATTGTCTTTATGAATGCGCAAACGAGCAAAACCAACATCTACCTGATTCGGGAAAGGAATAAATTCATTAATTTCCCAGCCATACTGCGGCAACTCTCGATAATAAAAATTTTGCAAAGCAGCAATATCGCTCTGCCCATCATAGGCAATCCAGCTATCATCATTTTTCGCATCTGGCACAAGTGTGTCTGCAGAAACAGCCAAATAATTGGGCGGGAGAGGTAAATTATCTTCGGTCGTATCAAGCCCTTTCAACCCATCAAGAAAACGCAAACTCGAAATAATCTCCGTCACCTTTGGTTCAAAAGAATCTTTTTCTGTTTTTTTATGTGAAACCATAAAATGTAAAATGACAGTCTCCCGAGCCAAAATCCCCGCCCAAAGACGGCGATTTGTTCTCTTGGGAAGCTGGATTTCAGCTTCAAATCCGTTTGCGCCACCCATGCTAAATAGGGAGCCGCCGAGTTTTTTTGCACCTAACATGATGGATAGTTTTGTGACGTGCTGATTCCAGAGCGGTGCGATAGGTGAACGTTTACCGTTAAATTCACCACGAACAAGCATATGTGCGGCTTGCTCATTGACAGCCCCATCTTGGTCGAAGGCGTGAGCATCTTGCGCAAATCCGTCCATCCCAGCATTGGATTTTTGCGCCCAATCATTAGGGTAAGTTAGCTTAAATCCCCAGAGTGGATTTTGAAAAAGAGCCATGCTCTAACCTCCTCCCACAGCAGGGATATAAGCAATCCGATCCCCATCTTCTATTTTTTCTTCAAATTCAGATTGAACGCCATTCCGCATAAGTACTTTCACTTCCTCAAGAGGGAGATTAAGTTGCTTGCATAACTCTTCGAGCGTTGTTCCTTCAGGAATCTCAACAATTTTTGGCTCACCGATTCCAAATCCAGGCATATATTTTCTTAGGGTTGCAAAAACACGTACTTCTACCTTCATAAGATTACCTATCATCCTTATCTCAACGCAACGCGGAGCGTTGCTATCAGGATTTTAAGAATTTTTAAATCATTTCTTGAGTGATTACTTCAGTTTATCACAATGAAATCTTCTCACTATAAGAAAATAATTAAACAAAAAGAGGCTCACGCAAAAGCGCAAGCCTCTTTTGCTAATCTAAAACTTTAATCATGTACCCAATCGAAAACTTTGTCGAGGACTTCGTCTTCCATATCCCATTTTACGTTGTGGGGGGGAAGAGCTTCATCACGCATGAATTCGGGGAGACGGTCATCGGCGGGGGTGAAGCCTGCTGCTTCATTAAAGAGACGCTCGATCTTGAGCACTTCTTTGCCAATCGCGATGACATCATCACCAGTCATCTCAATGCCAGTCACGCCCGCAACGGATTCTGCCATGCCAGCCCAACCTTCGGGAATGTCAAGGATCGGGAAAGCGATGAAGAGGCAGTAGCCAGTGCTGTCGATGAAGGCTGTCGCGGCTTGGAAGGTGAGTGAAAGATCGCCTTTGTCGGCATTATCTAGCGGATCCACTTTGCCTCCAACGCCTGCAATTTCAGGAGCGATGGTGTAGCCAGCAGTGTGATCTGCGCCCATAACGGTGGTTGCATAGGTCACACCGATGCCTTTGATGGCACGCGGTTCGTAGGCGGGCATCGACTGTCCCTTCACGGTGGGAACACGGTAAACGCCAAAGGCTTTTGCGGTTGCTTCCACACCCTGACCAAGCACGCGTCCAAGTGGGGTGCCGTCCCGCATCTCATCAAATAGCTTCAATGCACCTTCTGTATCACCAAATTCGAGATATCCACCATCCATCGCAATCGCAATTGTATTGCCTGCTTCAATGGTGTCGAGTCCGATGTCGTTACATTCCCAAGTAGCTTGGGCAATATATTCGAGATCATCAATGCCGCAGTTTGCACCCAATGCCCAAGAGGTTTCATACTCAATGACAGAGACAAATTTGCTACCATCTGTGTTGGGGTAGATGCTGGAGCATTGCATGATACAGCCGGGGTGGCAAGCGTGATGGTATTTACCAACACCACCGCGGATTTCGATATTTTCTTTTACGGCTTCACCAGAGATTTTTGCTGCGCCTTCAAATTGCCCTGCGCTAAAGTTGCGAGTGGGGAGTCCGCCTGCTTCGTTGATGATGTTCATAAGAACATTGGTGCCGAACTGCCACAAACCACCTTCTACTTTGGTGAGGGCATGTTCGCCCATGGCATCGGCAACTTTTTTACGAGCAGTTTTAAAGAGATCCATATCTGCTATTTCTACGCCAGGACCGCCTTTATCGTCTACGATCATGACTTTTACGCCACGTGCGCCCATGACTGCGCCCAAACCACCACGACCAGCATAGCGACCAGGGGAATTTTCGGGATCGTTAACAGAAATGCCTGCATTAGAGAGTTTTCTTTCACCAACGGGACCAACACCAATGACGGCAGGTTTGTTGTCGTATTTTTCCCACATTAGATCAGCTGTTTCGTACATGCCTTTGCCTAATAAATCGGCAGCATCTTCAAATTTAACGCCATCTTTATTAACAAAAATTTCGTAAAATTTGCCGTCTGCGGGCATGCCTTCGATAATGATGGCAGCGAGACCGAGTTTTGCGATTTTTTGGCTAGAAAGACCACCAGAATTGGCTTCTTTGATACCACCAGTGAGCGGGCTTTTTGCACCGAAGGAGGTACGTCCACTACTGGGGGCGGCGGGACTGCCAGATACCCAGCCCGGAGCAATGGCGAGTTTGTTATTGGGTCCTAAGGGATGACAGGTGGGGTCTACTTCATCTGCGACAATAAGTGAAGTGAGACCACGCCCTGCCCACTTTGCCCATTTTTCGGGAACATCCTCATAAGTTGCACTGAGGTCACTCATATTAATACGTAAGATCTGTTTTGCCATAACATTCTCCTTTTTGAACGATTATTTGGTAAAAGACGAAATCACAAAAATCACTACAAAAACTCCTCAATTCTTGCAGTGAAAATTAGCTATAAGTGTTATGCATTGCACCACCTTCACGCTCAGATAACTCTTTAGTGAGAGCATCAGACATGGGTAGCCCATCTCTATATTGATAAGGGTACATATGTTGCTGAGAAAAAATCCCAACGCGGGCATTATCTTTTAAAGCTTCATTTAAAGATGCGTTAAGACCGGGCATATCAGACAAGATATTATTGATAAACAAATAACTTTTTTGGTCGTAGGGAATCTCAAACTTATCCATTAAATCTCGAATCGTTTTATGTTCTTCGAGTTCAACAGCCTTTTGAGCAATATATTTACCACCAGCAAATTTAGCTAGAGGTCCGTATAGGGTCAGCGTAATTTGAATAGTTGCCATTAGTTTTTAGAAAAGAGTGGGAAAACAGAGTTCGTCTCTAAGACGTCCTTTAAAATATAGCATTAAATAGAGATATACACAAGAAAAATGACTCAAGTGAAACCAGAATTAACAAAAGAATTCGCAAATACAGCGTTCCTTATTATCTTTACCCCCACCTCTCTTGCCCTTCCTCACAATTGGAGAGCTAGAAGAGGCTAGAAAGCCTGCAAAACCCAGAATAAAATCATGCCGACGAGAATTGTCCACATGACGTTTTTGGTGCGCCAGGCGACCAGTGCGCCACCTATCCCAGCCAGTAGACGGATGTTGTTCAGGGAGATATCGAGGGTGCCCTCGGAGTAGACTAGTGCGGGAAAAACTAATGCCGCTAAAACGGAAGCAGGTACAAATTTAAGGGCGTCCCGTAGCCAGTCGGGGACTTCCACTTTGCCGAAAAGGTAAATAAAAGAATATCGAAGGGCAAATGTCCCCAGCGCAAGGGCGATAAAGAGCATCCAGAGGGGAAATCCGTTCATTTCTTAGCCCCCTTGTCTGCAAAAACACCCGCGAAAATCCCCAAGAGGGCGGCGATGATTAATCCGAGATTATAGGGGAATCCTTTTGTGAGAATGGCAGTTGTGCCACCCACCAACGCGGCTATCACGGTGGGACGGTCTCTGAGCGCGGCGAACATAAGTGCCATGAAAGAGAGCGGGAAGGCGAACTCTAACCCCCAACTGGCAGGAATAAGATTGCCGAGCAACGCGCCGAAAATTGCGCTGAAAATCCATGTTAGCCAGATGGCTAGGGCGACTCCATAATAATACCAAGCGGGGTTGGCGGGGACTTGGGTGGCAATTTTGCTCATGGTCACTCCAAAGGCTTGGTCAGAGAGAATATAGGCAAAGGGGATTTTGCGTCTGAGCGGCTCATCTTGCAGGTAGGGAGCGAGGCTTGCGCTATACATAATGAAGCGCAGGTTGATGACCCAAGCGGTGAAGAGCATCACGAACCAGACCGCGCCTTCGCCAATTAGTTGCAAAACGGCGAGCTGGGACGCGCCCGCAAAGACGATAAAAGACATGCCAACAGCTTCAACGGGATTTAGTCCTACGCTGATGGCGGCGACACTACAAATCAATGCAAAGGGGACAACGCCGAGTAAAATCGGGATACTATCGCGTGCGCCAGTGAGAAAATCTTGATGGGTTGGTTTCATGTTTTTTGGGAAATTGTGAGTTGTGAGTTGGGAATTGTGTGGGGGGATTATCTCATAGGTGAGGCGAGAGGGCGAGAGTAGATATTCGATATTTCTTTTTATCGGCGAAATAACGGCGATTTATTGGCGGTAAATCAAAAAACAACTTGTGGAAATCGCTAAAAAATAAAAACCTTGGGCTTATCCGCAATTGAGGATTAAAAGGTACAATTCTGTGATCACTCAAAGAAAAAAGGATAAGGTAGATATGAAAAAGGTAGTCCTAGTCACCGGCGCAAATCGTGGAATCGGGCTGGAAACAGCCAAGCAGATGAAAGCAAAAGGCTATGAGGTCATCTTGACCAGCCGAGATGCAAAAAAGGGAGAAGTAGCCGCTCGTGATTTGGGCGTGCATTTCCACCCCTTCGACGTACTCTCGGAAAAAAGCATCGCTGCGCTAAAATCCTATGTCGAGACAGAATTCGGTCGTTTGGATGCGCTCATCAACAACGCTGGCATCCTACTCGACAGAAATGATCATATTCTGGATATCCCCGAAGAAAAACTGCGTAAAACATTAGACACAAATACCTACGCTCCACTCGCTCTAACACGTGCCTTTTTACCGATGATGCTCGACCAAAATTACGGACGGATTGTAAACGTCTCTTCAGTGCTGGGACAAATCATCAGCTTCAACGACTATACGCCCGCCTACAGACTCTCGAAACTCGCCCTAAACGGGATCACCCTCATGCTCGCGGATGCGGTCAAGGGCAAAAATATCCTCATCAATTCCGTTCACCCAGGCTGGGTAAAAACGGATATGGGCGGTGCAGAGGCTCCCCTCGGCTTAGAAGAAGGTGCGCGCGGCCTCGTCTGGGCAGCAACCTTACCAGATAATGGACCCCAAGGCGGATTCTTTCAGGATGGGAAGAGGATGGAGTGGTAATTGGAAAGGCAATAAACTCAAAGGATCACAAAGTATTTTTATCGGTGGAATAACGGCGATTTATCAGCGAAAATGACTTTCGCCTTCCTCTTCCTCGTCACAACGGAGGGGACGAAAAACTTTGGTGCCAGAGCAGGGAGAACATTCGATTCAGCCTCAATGAATCGTCTCCATAAAAAGGCTGGATCGACGCCCCGAAGACCAAGGCAATTTCCATTCAGGTTAGAAAAGAGGGCTTCGAGAAATCGAAGGAGTTATTTGGGATCTGGAAAACTGGACGGCCTAATTCGGTGATTTAATAAAGATGACTCAGCGGATTGAAACCATACAGGAACAACACAAGCACAGTGGTAGAGATTGATAATACCGAACCTGTGATCAATTGCCAGAAATTGTGACCTTTGGCCGCGATTCGCGCAAATATCGTCAGCGGAATGAGAGTGACCAAAGGAGCTGCCGATAAGCCGAAGAAAAATAGCATTGCTGTAGCTGGGCCAGCCACACCTGCGGTATGCCCGCTAGCTTTATACCGCAGGATCAAATTGAATATGATCAGTCCAAGGGTAATCAGCGTATAGTTGACAGCAATAGCCTCAAAAATTAAAGGAGCATTGCTGAGCCGCAGGGCAAGAAAACCAATTGGGAAGCTTATGATCATGATTACAAAACTGGCAATACGCTGTCGTTTAATGATTGTCGGCCAGTTTTTAACTTTGCCAGGGATGTAAAAGAAAAGACTGCAAAGGGGGATTAAGCTAATGAACAGTAAAGCCAAGCCAAATCCTCCCACCCGATTGGGGATATCCGTAGGAAGTTTGAAGAAAATAACCGTAATGAGAGCCCCAGAAAGAAGGGGGACATTTAGTAATTGGGATAGTACTTCACCAATGATTCTTAACGTTCTTGATTTTTTTGAACTTGGATCAGTAAGGGTGGGTTTCATTTTTTCTCCTGGTATGCTAACAGTGATTTTATTATTATGGGGTGGTGAACAAGTGTCAGGTATAGACTGCCTATTTCTTGGTCTTTTTCTTTTCATCTATTTTCCTGGGATGATCTAAGGCCTCTTTTTGATATTGCTCAAAAGAGGTCTTCTTCCAAAATTCAGCGGTGCTGGAAAGAGACAACAAAACTTGCTGTGACATGGCCTCCGTATTCTGGCTCTCAATGCTAGAAATCATCGCTGCCCATAGCTCGCGTGCCAACTCCCTGTGTTCAGGGTCGGCATAATAATGAATTGCAAGTTGGCGATAAAACTCTTTGAACGTGTTAAATATTAGGCCATAAACGAGGTTGTCACAGTACGCAATCAGCATATGATGTAGTTCCCACATGCTCTTTGTGTACGCTTCTGCCTCATCTGGCACTCCGCTAAAGCTCTCCAGTAAATCATTTAATAAGCCAGGGACACGTCGTGCTGATGAATTAGTGTATTGAGGAGCTAATAATTGCCACATTTCCAGCAAGTTGGGAACCAGATTGGGGACTAGATTGGGATCCGCTTTGAGGAGTCCGGCTAAGATGTTAAAGTTACCATCTTTCAGATAATCACGGATCCGCGTTGGCTTGCCCTGCTGGATGTTGAGCCATCCATCTCGGCTCAATCGCTGCATAGCTTCCCGTAAGGCAGGGCGCGCAATATCAAGGTTTTTACTAAGGATTCGCTCTCCAGGTAGATCGGTGTTCGGAGGAAATACGCCGTTAACGATCTTCTTTATGAGATGTCGCTCCGCACGATTCGAAGCTCGTTCTTCGCTAAGTTCGCCCATTTTCAACTCCATTTTGATGATTTTGCAACTGGTAAGACCAGTTACTGCGATTGTTATATCACTGGTAATACCAGCTGTCAATGGACTATACTGTATTCGATGAAATGAAAGTGAAAGCCACCTAAGCAAACAAAATATATCTTGTGTTCCCCGAGAGTAGACAAGGTCTGTTAAATCAATCCTTGTTTCTTGCTTAAAATTCCCCCAAAGACCAAGGCGATTTCTATTCAAGCCACAGAAGAGGGATTTGAGAAATCGAGAGATTTATTTATGGAGTATTTTGGGGAAGAGGATGAATAATTAGTAACTAAAAAGCGACTCGGTGAGAGTCGTTTTTTTGGCTTTTGCCCACGTTACCGAGCGGATTTGTGTCGGTTCGCGCCCGGGAGTTTCTCTAGTAAGGGTAGTAGGTCCAAGCAAGGTACAATAGTGATATTACTCCTAATAACCCCAACATCCATAACCCAAAAGAAGATATGCGTATGCTTTGGAAAACTCTACTCTTTATATTAGCGGGATATTTAGCCTTGTATACCGTTGTTTTTGTATCTCAACGGAAAATGCTTTATTTTCCAAAGCAATTGCAGCTTTCAAAAGAGAGCGCCATCCTTGAAGGTATAAGGCATTGGCCTACGTTTGAAAATTATCGTGGATTTATTAGTTCCAGAGATACGGAAGATGTAGAAGGGACGGTGATTATATTTCACGGCAATGCCGGGGTCGCTTATCATCGCTCTTTCTACGTCGAAGCGCTATCAAAGCAGAATATGCGCGTTATTCTGGCCGAATATCCCGGTTATGGTGGTCGCGAGGGTCAGCTGAGCGAAGAGCTTTTAGTAAAAGATGCGCTTGAAACGATCAGACTGGCTTATGAAGCGTATGGAGCGCCGCTATACCTTTGGGGTGAGTCATTGGGATGCGGCGTTGTTGCCAGCGCCCTCCGAAAAATGGACGTTCCCATTCAGGGCTTGGTGCTCTTCCTCCCCTGGGATACGCTGCACAACGTGGCACAAACCCACTACTCTTACCTGCCAGTCCGCTGGCTGATGCTGGATAAATTCAATAATGTTGAAAACCTACAAGGATATGATAGGAAAGTAGCCGTCCTTCTTGCTGGCGAAGATGAAGTTATACCAATCAAGCACGGCATGAAACTCTATGAAGCGATCACAACAGAGAAGAAGCTTTGGGTCTTTGAAAATGCAAGACACAACGAGGTACCAGTAAACCCGGAACTTCAGTGGTGGGGGGAAGTAATCGCTTTCATTTCACAAGACCAATGAAAGCACTTAGCTCAAGTTTTGGGATTAGCGATCATGCGCGGTATCGCAGAAGCACACGGTGGGAAAACATGGGTGGAAAGCGAAGGATATGACGAAGAGAATTGCCCCGGTAATACCTTTTATTTACAAATCCCCACGAGCTAAAAAACACCCCAAAACCTCCTATCCAAACGGAGATATTTCTTTTTTCGTGCTTTTTAGTGTCCCTTCGTGGATAAAACCCTGATAAAATCACCCCCTAACTAATCACTACAAACTAGGAACTCACATGTCAACCTCCGACACAAAAAAAATCATCTACTCCATGGACCGTGTTGGGCGCATCTCTCCCCCCCAACAACAAATAAGCCCTGCGTGATATTTCGCTCGGCTTCTACTCATCACATATTTCAATTGGACAATAATAACAATCAAGCCGATGTTGGCATTTTAGGTGCAGGGATCATGGGGTGTTGCCTGGCATTAGAATTGGCTCAGAGAGGATATAAGGTTGATCTTGTTGATAGAGCATTCGCGCCCATGACAGGAGCCAGCCTTCATAATGAAGGTAAGCTTCATCTAGGTTTTGTCTATGCAAAAGACCCTCTAAAAGCAACTCATAGGTTAATGGCACGCGGTTCATTATCTTTTTCTCGCATCATTGAAAATCTGACCGGTTCCCAACCGGATGCTTTACGCCCATCGCAGCCATTTCACTATTATGTTCCCACTAGCAGCCAATTGGATATGGACACCATCCATCAGCATTTTCACGACGTTGAAGGTGCTATTCGTGAAGAGTCTCAAATCTCTGCGGACACCTATCTTGGGCGCAAGGTGGATCGTTACTTCGAACATAACTCTTTCGAATATCACAAAAGTATATTCTCTCCTGAGAATACCCTTGGCTCTTTTACAACAGAGGAGCTTTCTATCTCACCTGCTGCAGTAGCGAATATCCTTTGCCAGGCGATAAAACAACAACCCAATATTACCTTCATAGGCGGAACAGAGGTGCTTGCCGCCCACAGGTTGGCGAGCGGCAACGTGGAAATTAAGTTATGCCAAGATTACGAAACTTCAAAAACGGTCTATCCATGCGTGGTAAATTGCCTGTGGGAAGGCAAATTGAGAATTGACGAAACGGCTGGAATTCATGACCAGGGATCGTGGATTTTGCGTTATAAAGCGACAATCAATATTTCAGCACCAAGAACAGCACGAAATGGCATCCCATCTGCAACTGGCATACTTGGTCGCTATGGTGATGTAGTTAATCATAACAATGGGGCATACTATATCTCATGGTATCCTCTTTGCAAAATTGCGGAAACTATCCATGGGGACGGACGCGACATACAAGATATGGTTCACAAAGGAGCAGCAAGTCATCAGATCAAAAAAGCAATATCCAATTATCGGTCAATTTCAAAATTTGTGGCGTCAATAACCCACAAAAAATTTATAACAGATAATATTTTGGAAACGGCAGCGTATATTCCATCTATAGTAAGCTTATTAAATAGCACATCTAGGCATTGTGAAGTAGGAGGTGGAATAATTTTAGCCCGCGGCAAAACAGATATAGACGACCCCGAGAGCCACCTGCATCAACGTTCCGAAATCGGCCCAGTCGCGTATGGTTCGTATGTGACCATTGATACTGGTAAATACTGTATGGCACCATTATTCGCTGAGGAAACCGCGAATATGATTGCAAACATTCTCTGAGAGAAGATTGATATAAAATGCTAAGTGCGCCATTCATTACTGTTGGAGTTCCAGTTTATCAGGGTGAGCTATATATTGAAGAGACTCTCCAATCAATACAAGATCAAACCCATAAAAACATTGAAGTAATGATTTCGGTTGACGGGGTACAATCAGAAGTAGAAGAGAAATGCCAATCATTTTTGAAAGATTCCCGCTTTCGTCTCTTCGTACAACCAGAACGGCTTGGCTGGGTTGATAATATCAATTGGCTCATGAGGCAGGTGGAAACACCATACTGGTATTGCCACGCACAAGATGATTTGATCGATCAGCGTTATATCGAAGTTTTGCTAGCTCACGCACAACAGGCTCCAGAAGCCGCTGTTGTCTATTGTGACATTGTAGCTTTTGGACTTCAAAATCAAAATATTGTTCAGAAATCTCTCGCTGGCGACCCAACTTCCCGTCAGTTGAAACTCCTCTATGAACACTTTAATGCAGTTGCATTTCGCGGACTCACGCGTGTAGAAGCACTTCATCATTCTGGCAACATCCGTGCGAATAATGTTAATAGTTTTGCTACCGATACTGTTTGGATGGCAGCTATGGCGCGTTGGGGCCAACTATTACGTGTTCCATATAAGATGTACCATAAACGGTATCATGCTACCAATGAACATGCTAAATGGGCTACTTGGCCTGCTGAGAAAATCACAAAAGCATGGATTACTCATTGCGCTGGTATGCTTGAACAAGCAATGAGGGTGGAAACAACTACGCAGGAACGCCGCCTGTTATGGCAGGCTGCAGTTACACGCTTAAACTCACCACGATTTAACTATATTTCCAATGCAGGGTTAGATACAAAGAAACATGGAATATTGCTTGATGAGTTCTTCAAACACTTGCAAACAACAAGGCAAGTGGATATCCCCACCTTGCTTGAAGGTAATTGGCAAAATATCTATAAATGGACAAAAGGCTTCTTTATGCATAAAAAGCCTTTCCCTTATAAACATTATTTGTCGAGTGTGTTAAGAAAAATAAAAAAAATGACCTGATTTTATTGCCATCAACTGATAAAATCATTCTGTAATCAAATGACTATCCAATAGGAAACGAGAAAACTAAAATGACCACAGACACAAAAAAAATCATCTACTCCATGGACCGCGTTGGGCGCGTCCACCCGCCTAATAATAAAAAAGTCCTCCGCGATATTTCGCTCGGCTTCTATTATGGCGCAAAAATCGGCGTGCTGGGGCTAAATGGCTCTGGTAAATCTACCCTCCTCCGCATCATGGCGGGCGTAGATACAGACTATATCGGCGAAATCTCCACATCGAAGGGCTACGCAGTTGGCTACCTTGAGCAAGAACCGCAACTAGACGAAGATAAAACCGTCATCGAAATCGTCAAAGAAGCCGTTCAGCCCATCGTCGATCAGCTCGCTCGCTACGAAGAACTCAATCTCGAATTTGGCGAGCCAGATGCCGACTTCGATGCTTTAATCGCCGAGCAAGCCAAATTACAAGATAGTCTCGATCACGCCGATGCATGGAATCTGGATTCCCGCTTGGAATTGGCAATGGGCGCACTGCGCTGTCCTCCATCGGATACGAAAATCCGAACATTATCTGGCGGTGAACGTCGCCGCGTCGCCCTTACCCGAATCTTGCTACTCGAACCCGAGATTCTTCTGCTGGACGAACCGACCAACCACCTCGACGCCGAATCTATTGCGTGGCTCGAACATCATCTCCAAAACTATAAAGGAACGGTCATCGCCGTTACCCATGATCGCTACTTCCTCGACAATGTCGCGGGCTGGATTCTCGAACTCGACCGCGGTTATGGCATCCCATGGAAAGGCAATTATTCCTCATGGCTGTCGCAAAAAGAAGAACGTCTGCGCCAAGAAGATAAAAAAGAAAGCAAAAGACAAAAAACCCTCCAGCGCGAGCTAGAGTGGATCAACATGTCCCAAAAAGCAAAACAGAGCAAGGGGCAAGCGCGTGTGAACGCTTACGAAAAATTGCTCTCTCAAGAAAGTGAATCTCATCGCAAAGATTTACAAATCTACATCCCGCCCGGACCCCGTTTGGGCGATATTGTCATCAATCTCGAAAATATCACCAAAGCCTATGGCGAAAAACTCTTGCTCGAAGATTTCAGCGCAGAAATTCGCCCTGGCTCCATTGTAGGCATTGTAGGACCCAACGGTGCAGGTAAAACCACCCTGCTCAGAATGATTACGGGCGAAGAAGAACTCGATGGTGGCTCTATCAAAATCGGTGAAACCGTCGAAATGGCTTATGTCGATCAATCCCGTACGCTCAACCCCGACAAAACTGTCTACGAAGAAATCTCTGGTGGCACAGATTCCATCACGCTCGGCAAAAGAACGATGAATTCCCGTGCCTATGTCTCCACCTTCAACTTCTCTGGCACCGACCAACAGAAAAAAGTTGGCGTACTCTCTGGCGGTGAAAGAAACCGTGTGCATACCGCAAAAATGCTTACTGAAGGCGCAAACGTCATTCTCCTCGATGAGCCAACCAACGACCTAGACGTAAATACCCTCCGCGCCCTCGAAGAAGCCATCTCAAACTTCGCCGGTTGCGCCGTGGTCGTTAGCCATGATCGTTGGTTCTTAGACAGAATCTGCACCCACATCCTTGCCTTTGAAGGAGATTCTCAAGCCCGTCTCTTCCTCGGCAATTGGTCTGATTACGAAGAAGACTATCACAAACGCTATGGCAAATCAGTAGATGTGCCCAAGAGCGTAAAGTACAGAACGTTGAAGAGATAAATAATTCTGCCTTCTAAGGGCGACCAGCTGGTCGCCCTTTTTATAACAAAAGGAGAGAAAATGCAAAAAGAAGAAATCACACTCACCTTTGAGCGGATGATAGAAACCGACATCCCTGAATTAACAAAGATCATGACGCGCACCTTCGATCACGATGCCCAGACCTTCCTGAGCCAGCCAAGAAGTGGGCCACCCGATTACGACACAGGTGAGTTTCTGCAGAAATGGGCATTTAAAGCAGGCGGACACGGATGGATAATTTTCGCTGAGGGAAAAATCGCTGGCGCTTTCATCATCTTTGTCAATCCAGAAAAAGATTATTGGCTGGGCAATATTTTTATTGACCCGGATCATCAAAACCATCAGATCGGCACCCGCACCTGGAAATTTATCGAAGCGACCTACCCAGATGCCAGATCATGGAATCTTGAAACCCCTACCTGGGCTACCCGTAATCATCATTTCTATGAAAAACTTGGCTTTTTTCGTATAAAAGTTGAAGGAGAAGATACCGTTTACAAAAAGAAGCTCAAAGAGTAACTCAAGCAATAATTTCATAAGAAAAGATATGAATCAAAATCTTTTTCACATCTTTTATGCTTTTTAGTCTTTTTTCTCAAATCTAGTATAGAATAAACGAATTATGTGGCATTCTTTCCGTAAATTTCTAAGCCCTCCCGTATTTGAAGATGATTTCGAAAAAACACGGCGTGCTGAAACCCTTCATTACGCTTCAATTATTTTATTCTTTTCACTTTTAATCCTCTTCCTGATTAATCTGGAATTTGGTTCACCTGCTGCTAAAGCCGCAAACTGGCTGCTTGGACTCTTAGCTTTGCTACAATTCTTGATCCAGTGGATGATTCGGATAGGATATGTCTCCGCAGCCAGCCATTTTCTTTTGGCTATTGGGTGGGTAGCCATGACTAAGATCAACCTAAGTGTAGGTGGTATCCGCGACGAAGCGGTTTTTAGTTATATTCTCATTCTGATGGCATCAGGCTATTTGCTAGGATGGCCTATCGCTGCCGCATACACATTAGCCAGTATTTCTGCCCTGTGGAGGCTAGCTTTCATTGAAATGAATGGATTGTTCGTGCCAACAATTGATAATGCGAATGAAGCCGCTCGTGACCTTACGGTAGTTTTTATCCTGATATTTCTAGTTGTCTACTTCTTGATCAGAACACTTACACAGGCCATCGAAACATCCCAGCGCTCTGAAGCAAAACTCAAGAAATTAATCGCCCAACTTTCTGATGAAATAACTGAACGTAAGCATGCGCAAATTGAGTTAAAGAACCAAGCGATCACAGATTTTTTAACAGGATTATTTAATCGCCGTTATTTTTTTGAGATCGCTCAGAAAGAATTTTCCAAGGCTCTTCGTTATGAAAGACCCTTGTCTGTCATTATCTTCGACCTAGATCTATTTAAAAACATTAACGATACCTATGGCCATGCTATTGGAGACCAAGCTCTGGCTCAAATTGGCAATTTATTACGTAATACCATCCGTGATGTAGACATCTCTGCACGCTATGGCGGGGAAGAATTCATCATACTCTTACCTGAAATGGACTGCGAGAATACAGAGGCCGCAGCCGAGCGTTTACGCAAAAAAATACAGGATACGCCAATCAATGTAGAGGGCTATCTGGTTTGGATGACAATCAGCGCCGGGGTTGCCAGCACTGCTACTGCTATAGCTAAACCGACGAGCGTGAAGTCGATTGATCAGTTAATCTCGAAAGCTGATCAAGCCTTATACAGGGCGAAAAGAGCGGGTAGAAATCAGGTCTTTTGTTATAAGGAAGAAAAGTAAAAAAGAGAGCGCATCTTCGATGCGCTCTCTTCCTTTAGGGTTGATATATCCTTGTTTCAGGCTTAAAAGCAGCCCACGAAAACCAGAAATGATTTACAGAAACAACGGGGGAAAGAGATTCGCCCTTTAGCTCACCATCAATGGCTTCACCAAAGATATTCCAGGTGCTGCTCGTCTCTTCGTCTTTGATAAGACTATTATCGACCAAGAAATTCTTTCCACCTGAGGCATAGGCGACTGCCGCACCAACATCTCTACCTGATGCGATACTGCCTTCATCTAAGGCAGAGGCAGTGCCTTCTGCCCAAAAGACGACAATGGATTCTCCACCGACTAGATCATTAGCTACATTTTTATCTTCCAAGACTGTATAGGTATAGGCAACGGTCTCATCATTTAATTCAACCGTTAGAACACGTTCCATTGGGGGGAGTTGGTCGTCATAATCACCATCAAAAAGGAAGGGGCGCTGTGAAATATCATCATAACCTGCATAGGGATTTCGCCCATAGCTACGATTGAATCCCGTATCTTTCGAAAGCACGTCTCCATCGGGATACTGCGATTTAAAATCTGCCCAAGAAATCATCGCGGCAGGATAGAAGGTGAGTTGCTCGTTAGTATATTCTCCGGCAATCCCATCACCTGTGGCTTGTTGCCACCAGGTTTCGGTCTGGCGATCGTACATGATCAAGTTGCTATAGCGCAAACGCCCCGTTGTACCAAAATCTAAAACTTGCCCATCAAACTCGCGCTCGAAGGCGATGGCTGTATTACAAAGTGGGCAAAATGAGACAGAGAGCGGCTTATTATTAAGTTCATCGTTGACAATTTCATGCCACGTCAAAACCTGAAGCGGATAAGCGCGCGCTACACCATCTACTTCTACGGCGACGATTGGCTCTATATCATTAATCCATTCGTTGGCCTCTTCTATAGAAACGTAGCTGGGCGCATCAATTGCAGGGATACCATCTTTTGGCGGGCCGCCTGAGAGAATATCACCATAAGAAACGCTATGCTTAGAAAAATCAGTGGAGAATTGCGCGGCAGCACCAGTTGGGGGCGGTTCATCGGCAGGCAATTCTTCTGCTGCTGGGGGCGCAGGAGATGCCTCTTCAACGGGGGCAACTTCGGGTACGCTCGGTTCCGCAGGGGATTCTGTTGGGGATGCCGCAGATGTACAGGCGGCGAGTCCCAGGCTAAGGATGAGAGAGATAACTATCCATCTTAAAGAAAACATTTGAACTCCTTTTGTGTAATTGCTCAAAGGGGATTTCTAATCCCCGTGCTTTAGGGAAAATGCTGGATCAGAAATCCAGCTAGAGCATCATCCAAAAGACGGTTTTCTATTCTCGCCTCTTACTTTGGTAAGAATTAGAAGCTATTAATCTTCTATACAAATGCGTTATAATGGCGCCATGCAAAAAACTCGTGATAATAATGCTTGGATAAGAGATTTAAACGCAGAAGATGAGCAAAGGGAAGCTGCATTAGCAGATTTGCACGTAATTCTTTTACGAATTTTGCCCGCGGCTTTATCGCGCTGGCTTCCTCCTACTTCGAGCCACTTTGAAACTTTCATTGAAGATACAGCGCAAGAAACGATGTTGCGTGTGATGGATAAATTGGATAGTTTTGAAGGTAGAAGTAAGTTTACAACCTGGGTCTATAAAATAGGTCTTCATATTGGCTTGGGCGAACTAAGGCTCAAAAGATGGAAAGAGACTTCTCTCGATAAATTGGAAGAAGGCAACGAACCAGATGAGATGCCTTCCGAACGCTTTGCATCACCAGCCCCCGCCCCAGAGGTAATGCTGGAACGCAAAAATATTATGGAAATGGTACAGCGAATCATGAAAGAAGAGCTAACACCCCGCCAACACGAGGTAATGGTCGCTGTAGCAATACAAGGCACACCGCTAGACATAGTTGCAGAAGAAGTAGGCAGTAATCGGAATGCACTCTATAAACTAATGCATGATGCTCGTTTGCGCCTAAAACAACGCCTGGAACGCGAAGGTGCCTCACCCACAGATTTATTGGCGGTGTTTAGCCAATGAAAACCATATTTGAGAAGTTTATGAACTGGATACGACCTAAAAAAGACCTTTCGAAAGAATCTTCCGCAATGACGGTGCGGTTACTCAAATCCTTGACAATGACAAAGGATGAAGAGTATTCTTGTGATGATGCCCACGCATTGATCGACCAATATGCAGAGGCGAAAAAACGTGGAGAAGATGTTGAAAAACTGATGCCCTTGGTCAAACATCATTTGGATATGTGCCGCGCTTGCTTTGAAGAATATGAAGCATTAATGACAGCCTTAGATTTTGAAGAGACGATATAGGCGATTCACACGCAAACTTAGGCTTGCTTCCCTTTAATAAAGTTTGTAGGGAGATAAGCAAATACCGTTAAAAAATCTCCCCGTAGAACAAGATTTATCTTGTATTACGGGGCTTTTTATTAACAAATAAAGCAGACACTGGAGAAAAAATGACAGACGCACTCATAAAATCCCTGCTCGTTCTAGCAGACGTAGTTGAAGCACGAGACCCTTATACAGGTGGGCATGTTTGGCGGGTTTCACAATTTTCCAAGTTATTAGCCATCAAAATGGGGCTTTCAGAAAAAGAAGCTGTTCAAATCAGTTTGGGTGGTTATGTACACGATTTAGGGAAAGTCGCTATTCCAGACAATATCCTACTAAAAGAAGGTAAATTAACAAGTTCAGAATATGCAGTAATGAAGACCCACCCCGCCATCGGGAAAAAGCTAATTAACGCACATCCCCTTTCTGAAATTGTTTGCAAAGTGATTATAGAACATCATGAACGCCTAGACGGAAAAGGCTATCCCTTTGGACTAAAAGATGAAGAAATCTCCCTCGCCGCAAAAATTGTCAGCGTTGCCGACATGCTTGATGCCCTCACCAGTGCCAGACCCTATAGACGAGAAATGACCTTAGAAAAAGCATTGCAAATTATAGAAAGTGGTGTCGGGACACAGTTTGACAGCAAAATGATCGATCATATTTGCGAGCTGGGGCGTGATGGCGATATTTCACATATTGTTGGGCATAGCGCAGAAGAAATTCCGCTTGTCACCTGCCCTGTCTGTGGCCCAGTCATCGCCGTGCAACGTACCACCCGCACAGGAGAAAACGTCTTTTGCCGTGCCTGCAAAGGGAAGTTCATTCTTCATCAAAAAGATGATACTTTTGAAGCAGAGATGGTCAGTAAAACAGATAACCCCGTAGATTTACAATCAGATTTAAATTCCACCGCCATAGATGATCTAATGAAAGAGTTTGCGGGGGGATTTGATTAAAGAATAGGATAGAGTAAGGGCGGGTCTGAGGCCCGCTTTTAATCCCCTAATTTTTCCCACGTTAGCCCACCATCTTCAGTGCGATATAAGCCCTCGTCTGTCAATGCCCAGCCTATCATCACAGAGATAAAATCGATTTTGCGAAGTGTATCATCGGGTTGCCACTGGGCGGCGTTATAATTCCACGTCTTGCCACCATCCTGGGAGGCGTAAACGCGAGAAATGCCATCCCATAAAACGATCTCATTTGCAGAAAGAACCGAGTATTTGCCGCGCATAGGAACGGGGAAAGTCGGCGTCCATGTTTCGCCGCTGTCAGTTGTGCGATAGAAAACCGTCGCGGATTCTTCGCTAAATAATTGTACGGGAAGCACCCCCAGCCCATCGTCAAAGAAGAGGGGCGCGCCCACCGACGTTTGGGCCTCCTCATAAAACTGGGGCATCGTCAACTCTTGATGCTCCCAAGAGAATCCCCCATCCCGCGTGCGATATAGATAGGCAAATCCATTTTGTGGCTGAGAGCCACTCACCCAGCCATTTTGCGGATCGCGGAAGGAAATTCCGTTTTTTATGCCACGCAAAGGCAGGCTATCATCGAAGCCGGGTTGATGAAGAAAAACTCGATTGAAATCTCCACCTCCATTGATTGTTGTCCAGATGGCAACACCCATTGAACCTGCGCCTGCGCCCAAACCGGTGAGAGCATAGCCCTTTTCCGTATCCATAAAGCCAATATAAGAACGTCCGAAAGGCGTGTTGCGCCAAAGCCAATTTGCGCCGCCATCGGTGGTACGAAAAATTACGCCACCCGTTGGTTTGTCGATATCTTCGAGCAAAAACCAAGCTATTTTTTCATCTATAAAAAAAGACTTTGAGTAAGCGGGGTTGTTATAAATATCGATCGGAGTGATGTCGAGCCAAGTCTCGCCACCATCTTCAGTGCGCAAAACCATCCCTTCAGCTTGCCCCCATCCGTTTTTTTCATCGATCATTTCAAATTTCGTCAGCGCAGGCGAGGGAATAATCTCAAATACAGGCAAGGGCACTGCGGAAGGAGTTGCGGCAGTTTTTTCCACAGATGTTGCATCTTTAACCTCATCTTCAGACAGGTCAGATGGAGAAGATGCGCAAGCCGAAAAGAGCATGATCACAACAAGAAAAATTATCTGGTTTTTGAGTTTTATTTTCATCCGATTCGTATTCCTTTTGGGCTTGCTACCCTTTTTTATTATTCTTTGCAAAGCACATCAAATTCATACCCCTGTAGGCTGAGTTCTTTCAAAATCGTCTCTAATGCCGCTACAGTTTGTGAACGATTGCCACCACCATCATGAAGCAAGATAATCGCATCCGAGAATACATTGGACAGGACAAAATTCTCGATACTCTCCTGCCCGGGGCTACTCCAATCAAAAGGATCAACATCCCACCAGATGATTTCCAAGCCCAGCTGAGTGGCGTATTCCTCAGTATAGAAACCTTCATCCGCATAAGGCAAACGAATACACGGGGCAACATTACGTCCTAAAACTGCATTTGATAAGTCAACCTGACGGACAAAACCCTCGTATCCAATCCCATTCAAGGAGACGTGTGACCAGGTATGATGGGCAATACTATGCCCTGCATTTTCTTCGGCAAAAATAACTTCGGGATGCTCTTTAGCTTTCTTGCCGACTACAAAAAAAGTCGCTTTGGCATCGTATTTTGCCAAAATATCGAGAATTTGCTGCGTCCATTGCGCAGATGGACCATCATCAAAAGTTAGATAAAGAGTCTCTCCATGATGTGGAGCAAGAGTCGGGGTCAACGTTGGGAGGGGCGTTATTGTCGGTGTGGGGGTCTTGGTTGCAAAAAGAGAAAAGCCTTCTGAACTGCTCGCTTTCGCAGAAATATAAAAAAAGAAAATCAATAAAAACAGAAAAATAAGTACCTGTTGAATGGAGTATTTGGCTTGATGACGAACCTTGCCTCTCAGAATCTGCGTTTCCCCTCTGGAAGATCGTACTTCTAATCTAAAAGAGTGCGATCTTTCACCCCCAATGAGGAGCGTTAATTCGGGCAAGGGTTGAAAAGTCAGAAGCGTGCTTTGCCCAGATTTGAGTTTCACACCTGACTCTTGCTCCGGTTTGAATTTGATTCGACGGGAACGCCCTCGTATGGAGAATATCTCAGTAGCATGCCCCAAGTTTTTGATTCGCACACGGACAACCTCACCCGCCTGAATCTTTTTGGGGCGCAGGTCACAGTAAAAACGGGGAGTTATGAGTGTTGTATGGGGTTGATTCTTTGATCGCAAATCTATACTTGCCTCCTCCCATATTATACTCCACCCATGCTACCCTTCTCGAAAAATATAGAACGGGGTAGGTTCTCCCCCGTGTATTGGGGGAGTTAGAGGGGGCGAATTTTTTTTCGCCCTATATATCAATCCAAGCAACTCGTACTAAAAACTTGCAACCTTCTACCCAATCCACTCCACAATTGTTGCTTCTCCCTGCCCGAGACCAACACAAAGAGTCGCCAAGCCATAGTAGGGGGGTTTTTCTTTCGGAGCGCGTCGTTTCATTTCATGCAGCAAGGTCGTCAGGATGCGTGCGCCCGAACATCCAAGCGGATGTCCCAAGGCAATCGCGCCACCGTTGACATTGGTGATTTCAGGATTCATGCCTAGTTCTCGCATTACCGCCAAAGATTGGACAGCGAAGGCTTCGTTGAGTTCGATTAAACCAATATCATCCAAACTTAAACCCGCACGCTGGAGGGCTTTCTTCGTCGCGGGGACAGGCCCCATCCCCATCGTGCGTGGCTGTACCCCCGCCGCCGCCGAACTAATAATCCGCGCCATTGGCTTCAAGCCAAGTTCATCCGCTTTTTCTGCGCTCATAATTAAAATCGCAGAAGAACCATCGTTCAGACCAGAAGCGTTTCCAGCAGTGACAGTGCCATCTTTACGAAAAGCTGGGCGTAATTTGGCCAGTTTTTCGAGCGTGGTATCACGCCGAGGGCGTTCATCGGTGTCGAAGATTAGGGGATCCCCCTTTCGTTGTGGAATGGAAACGGGAACAATTTCCTCGGCAAATCTCCCGTCATCTATAGCGGAAACAGACCGCTGATGAGAGCGAAGCGCAAAGACATCCTGATCTTCACGAGAGATATGGGCCTCATCCTGAATATTTTCGGCGGTATTTCCCATCCCTTCTGTCCCATACATTTCTTCCATTTTAGGGTTCGGAAAACGCCAACCAAAGGCTGTGTCCCACATCGTTTTGCTTCCATAAGGGTAGCCCATTTCAGGCTTGCCAACCACGAAAGGTCCACGTGTCATATTTTCAACACCGCCCGCAATGAATACATCGCCCTCGTCAATCTTGATGGCACGCGCCGCCTGATTGACGGCGTTCAGCCCCGAAGCGCAGAGCCGATTGAAAGTGACAGCAGCCACCTCGACGGGAAAATCAGCAAGCAAAGTTGCCATGCGCGCCACATTTCGGTTATCTTCACCCGCCTGATTAGCGCAGCCAAGATAAATTTCTTCAACAATAGCAGGGTCAATGCCCGTGCGTTCGACGATGGATTTGAGAACAATAGCGGCCAGATCGTCGGGGCGGATGGGGGCAAGCGATCCACGAAAATTGCCAATCGGCGTGCGGACGGCATCAATAATGACAGCTTCTTTCATTTTAGCTCCTGATTGGATAGTTTTTAGTAGAATGGATTCTACCACCGCACGGTATAATTGCCGTTGGATAAAAATCCGCTTCGCGCGTGACCTTCAGCTTGCTTCCGTTAAATCAACGAAAGTGCAATGCACCAAAAGCAGGTGCAACGCACTTTTTCAACTTTCAACTTTAATCCTTTGCCCATTATGAATTTTCTCATCACTGGCGCAGCTGGCTTTCTCGGCTCTGCGCTTGCTAATCACCTTTCCCGACAAGGACATCAAGTTCGTGGACTTGACGATCTCTCCACTGGCGATAAAGACGCGCTCTCCCCCGATGTCAACTTCACACGCGGAGATGTGAACGACCGCCCCAAACTCTGGACATTGCTCCAGGATGTGGATGTGGTCTACCATCTCGCAGCGCGTGTTTCTGTACCAGAATCGGTACTCTACCCGCGCGAATATAATGCCGTCAACGTCGGCGGGACAGTCAGCTTGATGGAAGCCATGCGCGATGTTGGCGTGCGACGAGTCGTTATGGCTTCTTCTGGTGCAGTCTATGGGGATATGGCAGAACAACCGATTGTAGAAAAGACTCCCCCAAATCCACGCTCCCCTTACGCTGTTTCAAAATTAGCAGCAGAACATTATATCCGTACGATTGGCGCATTATGGGGAATCGACACTGTCAGCCTGCGCATCTTTAATGCTTATGGGCCCGGGCAACCAATTCCGGTTTCGCATCCACCTGTTGTGCCACATTTTATCAAGCAGACCTTAAGAAATGGAACTCTCGTTGTTCATAATAATGGAAAGCAAACTCGGGATTATGTTTATGTGGATGACGTTATCACCGCCATGACTGCGGCAACGACTGCACCCGGGCTTGACGGCTTGGTCATCAACGTTGGCTCTGGAGAAGAAAACAGTATCCGCGATCTGGTTAACGCAGTGACAAAGATTATCCCCGGCAAAGCGGAGGTAATCTATAATCCGCGTGTTTCGGGCGGTGTTTCTCAGATGTGTGCCGACCTGACCTTAGCTAAAAAGAAATTAAGCTATAAGCCTTCTGTTTCGCTGGAAGAGGGGTTGAAACTGACATTGGGGAAGGATAAAAGGTTTAGCGTTTAGCATAAAGGGCAAACGATATTTATCTCGCTTGCCCAATACAGTGCGACATTTATGTCGCACTACGAATCAAAAAGAGCCAGACATAAAACTGTCTGGCTCTTCTAATTAAGGCTATCTTTCTATTTTTCTATTCCTGCTTGCCATCAATTTGTTTTTCTAAAACTTCAGAAATATCTAGTACTTGAAGCTGCTCGCCTAATCCTTTGGAATTGGCCGCGTCTTCGAACATGGTCAGGCAATAAGGGCAGGCTGTTGCGACTACGTCCGCTTCTACATCAATAGCATCTTGCAGGCGTTTATGATTGATGCGTTTGTCGGCATCTGTTTCCACCCACATCCCGCCACCACCGGCACCACAGCAGAAGCTATTTTCACCACTGCGTTCCATTTCCACACGATCTATTTTTGCTTTATCAAGCAAATTGCGAGGGGCTTTGTATTCGTTATTATAGCGTCCCAAATAACAGGAGTCGTGATAGGTTAATTTCCCTTCAATACCATCGCCTTTGGCTTGATCTATATCCAAATTGTCGGCAATTTCGGTGAGCAATTGGCTGGAGTGGATAACTTCAAAGTCCCCGCCCATTTGTGAGTATTCATTCTTTAATGTATTGAGGCAGTGAGGGCATTGCGTGACGATACGTTTGAAATTAATCTCGTTAAAGGTTTCGATATTCTGCTCTGCCATGACCTGGAAGATATATTCGTGCCCCATACGGCGGGCAGTTTCACCACAGCAGGCTTCATCCAAGCCGAGGACACCAAAATCTACATCTGCTTTTTTCAATAATTTAACGAAGGATTGGGTGACTTTTTTGTTTCGCTCGTCGAAGGCAGCAGCGCAACCAGCGAAGAAGAGAATATCTGTATCATCACCGGGGGCTAATTCACGCACGTCTAAGCCATCTGCCCATTTCATGCGATCTTGGGGAGGCATTCCCCACGGGTTGCCTTGACGCTCCATATTTCGCAAAGTATCGCCCACAGATTTGGGCATTTCGCCCGTCATGAGAGTGGCATAGCGGCGCAAATCAACCACGCGCTCAGGCGGGCGAATGAAGATCGGGCAACGTGTTAGGCAAGCTCCGCAGGTTGTGCAAGCCCAGAGGGTCTCTTCTTTGAACATCTCTGCGGATAGTTCCCGGGAGGAGCCATTTCCGTTTCTCTTGACCAGAGCGTTGACCGCATCATCTCGCAGACTTTGGATCAATGTGCGCGGTGAATAATCCAGCCCACTGGCGGTGGCAGGGCAAACATCTTCACAGCGTCCACAGTCTAAACAGGCATCAAAGGAAAGTAATTCTCTGGAGGTGAATTCGTTGATATTGCCAACGCCGAGAAGCTCTGTCTCTTCAATATCTTCAATTTTTGCCAATGCGCCTATGTGTCGACGTGGGCGCAGCCAGATATAGAGCGGAGCCATGATCATATGTCGCATTTTTGTGAAGGGCAAGGAGGCGCCGAAGACTAATCCAAGGAAGATATGCAGGAGGACGAAGTATGGATGTAGACGGAAGGCGATTTCTGGGGTCACACCCCAAGCCAAAAACAAGTTCGAGACGATGCTTCCGATAAAGGAATATGCCATCCATTCCGGAAGGGCACTGATCAGGCGCATTGCCTCTGTTGTGAATCCGGCAAGTACCATTAACGTTAATAGGGCAATTACAAAATAATCATCCCATTTATAGCCCAGATATTTGGGCTTCATCACTTTGCGGCGAATGATAGCCATGACCACGCCAACCAAAATGAAGATGCCAGCTAAATCCATTATCCGCTCGAAGAGGAAATAATCACTCATACGTGGAATGGAAAGTTCGAAGGGAGTGAAGAGTTTCATTTGCATCAGGATGATGGCAGTACCAATCAACTGAATGGTGACGCCCCAGAAAAGCAGGAAGTGCATGATGCCAGGATAGATTTTTTTCCAGATCCGTAGTTGCAAGAGGGAGTAGAGGAGAAAATCTTTTATTTGGTTGAATATTTTAATCATTTGATTTCTCCGTTTTGGTGAGGTATACGCCCAGAATACCAATGATCATGGCAGGGAGGAGGAAAAGGTGAAGGGTATATAAACGGCTTGGATCGAGAGCAATCACCCAATCTGCACGCAGGTAGGCAAGCGATAATTGGCTCATGGCATAGATGCTACCAAGAACTTCCAAAGCAAACAGGGTTCCCCAAAATAAGCGTTGATCTTCAGAGGTTTGTGAGCCAACGAAGCTAAATATGAGTGTGGTAACGAAAAGGAGAATTGCGCTTCCCCAATGGATTGCCCTAATCACAAAATCGAAACTCACGGGTGTATCAAGAAGAGCTTCAGGCATCGGTTTTGCGAAGAAAATCAAAATGACGCCGGCAATGACTTGGATAGCAAATAAGACAGCAATTATTCTTCCCAGCGGAAGCATCCAGCGGTGATGCCAGTGCTCATTACGGGTTTTCCAAACGCTGAGATTGCGGGTAATGCCAAAAAGGAAAATCAATCCTGCCGAGCCAAAAGTGATCCAGCGGTTGGTAGGAGTCTGGGGGTTGGGTTCAGATCCGGAAATATGACAGTGTAGGCAGGCGTCTTGCTCGGGATCGGGGAGAAAAATCTCTTCCCCCTGATGGTATGTGCTTGCCTCGTTCCCGACCATCACAGCAAATACAAGCGCAAAAGTTATAATGATGATGCCGAATAATATCATTCGACTGGAAAGATTTTTCATAAGCTGACTCCGGCACTAAACTTGATCGATCGAATACTATCTCATTTCTCCTCCTATTCTACGATAACAGACCCGATTCCCTGCATGACCTTTCGCTATAAATAGGCGATGAATGTTATATGAGAAAAGGTAGGAATGAACCTTGCCTCTTTCATATATTGATTGTTATAGTTTGAGATATGCTTTCTAAAAAGAAATCTAAAGTCGATTCTGGCTACCCTGCCTTCACGATAATAGTGGTGAACGACGCTGCAAGAGTAATAGGGAGCCTTAGTATATTAAATCTGGTCGGGATTATTGCTCTCCGGCTGGAATATACACACCTATAGGGTAGGATAAACTCCTACCCTATTTTTTTCTCTGTAATTTCAAAAGGATTTACCACAGAGAACACAAAGAGCACGGAGAAAAACAATAGAAAAAACTTTGTGCGCTCTGTGTACTCTGTGGTGAAAATTATTCACCAGAATCTTTTTTCTAAAAGGAGTTCTAAAATATGGCTCTAAAAGGCACTATTGAAGTAAACCCAATGCACTGTAAGGGATGCAGTCTCTGCGTAGATGCTTGCCCTCAGAACGTAATTGCATTGGATATGGAACATCTCACGCCCAAAGGCTATCATCCAGCGATGTTGATTGATGAAGGATGCACAGGATGCGTAATCTGTGCAGTTGTTTGCCCCGATGCGGCGATTACGGTTTATAGGGAAGCAAAAAAGCCAAAAGTTAAGGCAAAGTAAAGTTTCGACTCGTATTGCGTAAAACGTATTGCGTAAGAGCATTACGAAATACGCACTACGCAATACTTAAAGGAGTTTCTTAAATGGCAAAAGAATTAATGAAAGGTAACGATGCCTTTGCTGAAGCGGCAGTGCGCGCGGGTGTGGAGGGTTTCTTTGGGTATCCGATTACCCCTGCCAGCGAATTTTTAGAATATATGGCAAAACGGATGCCCGAACTTGGGCGCGGATTTTTGCAAGCTGAAAGCGAAGTCGCCGCGATCAATATGGTATATGGTGCGGCTTGTGCGGGGGTGCGCTCCTTAACAGCGACATCCGGACCTGGATTGAGCTTGATGAGTGAAGCCCTATCGTATATTGCGGGGACAGAGGTTCCTGCGGTGGTTGTAAACGTGATGCGTGGCGGTCCTGGCTTGGGGAATATCGCGCCCTCACAGAGTGACTATAACCAAATGGTGAAGGGTGGCGGGCATGGCGATTATTTCCCCATCGTGCTTGCACCCGCGACTGTTCAAGAAGCAATTGACCATATCACCCTTGCCTTTGAGTTGGCAGAAAAATATCGTTCTCTGACCTTTATTGCCGTAGATGGCAATCTCGGTCAAATGATGGAACCGGCAGAATTGCCCCCCATGCTCGGATTGCCCGATGAGCCGCCAGCATGGGCGGTATATGGCGCAAAAGACCGCGAGCCAAATATCCTGACTTCCATTTATATTGATCCACCCGATGAAGAAGTGACCAATATCCGTTTGCTCAAACGCTGGATAGAGGTTGAGAAAAACGAAATCCGCTATAAAGAATATGATCTGGATGATGCCGAAATCGCGATTATCAGTTTTGGCGTAGCAGGGAGAATCTGCTCATCCGCTTTGCGCACGGCGAGGGAGGCAGGTGTGAAGGTTGGGATGATACGCCCGATTACGCTTGCGCCCTTCCCTAGAGAGGCAATTCGGGAGCTGAGCAAACGTGTCAGACGAATTTTAGTGGTAGAAATGAACACCGGGCAGATGCTCGAAGACGTGAAGCAAGCCGTAGGTGGGCGCGTCCCGATCGAATTCTACGGACGAATCGGCGGCATTACCCCCCTCCCAGATGAGATTCTGGAAGAAATCTATCGCGTTAATCAAAATACAGAAGATATTGCGGATGGGCAGGAAAGAGTGGAATGGCTGGAACGTCTGGAAGCCCGAATTGAGAGAGGAGAACAATAATGGAAGTTGTATATACTCGCCCCGAATCGCTCACAACGACCACCACGCATTATTGCCCGGGCTGTACACATGGCACGGCGCATAGATTGGTGGCAGAAGTTTTAGATGAAATGGGTATTAGAGAAAAAACGATTGGCGTTGCGCCAGTCGGCTGCTCCGTTTTTGCCTACGATTATTTCAACCACGATTTTGTAGAAGCCGCTCACGGGCGCGCCCCTGCCATGGCAACGGGCATCAAACGTGTGCGCCCGAACAACACCGTTTATACCTATCAGGGTGATGGCGATTTGGCTTCGATTGGCATGGCAGAAATTGTCCACGCCGCCATTCGTGGCGAGAATATCACCGTCATTTTCATCAATAACGCCATTTACGGCATGACGGGCGGGCAAATGGCGCCCACCACTTTGCCCGGTATGCGAACAACTTCGTCTCCGGGCGGGCGCGATGTTGAAAATATGGGTTACCCCGTGCGCATGTCTGAAATGCTTTCAACCATTGACGGTGTTAGTTATTCTGTGCGCCGCTCTTTGCATAACCCCGCCAATATTCGCAAATCGAAAAAAGCCATTCGGCGCGCCTTTGAAGTGCAAGAGCACGGCATGGGATTTGCAATGGTCGAATTGCTCTCATCTTGCCCCACAAACTTGAAATTCACCCCTTCAGAAGCGCTCACTTTCATCGAAGAGCAGATGGTTCCTTATTATCCATTGGGCGATTATAAAGTTGCGCCCGAAGTGAAAGCGTTAAAGGTATAAAAACATAAAAGCTCTCACCACAAAGCGCACTAAGGAGCACGAAGGAAAACTTTTTATTTTTCTTCTCTCACCGCTCCGCGTTGAGGTACTTAGCCGCAACGCAGAGCGTTGCTAGCAGGTTTGAAAAGAAGTTTTTTCTTCGTGTCCCTTTCTGTCCTTCGTGGTTTAAAAAAGCTAGGAGAAAATATGGAAAGAAATTTAATAGTTTCAGGATTTGGCGGACAAGGAACATTATTTGCGGGACAAGTTCTCGCGTATGCGGCGATGGATGCGGGTAAGCACGTGACCTGGATTCCCTCCTACGGGCCCGAAATGCGCGGCGGCACTGCCCGCTGCACCGTAACGATCTCAGATGATCCAATTGGTTCGCCCCTGACACGTAATCCCGCAATTGTGCTTGCTATGAATCTCCCCTCCTTAGATATGTATGAACCATTGATGGTGGAAGGCGGCTTGGTCATCGCAAATTCATCCCTCATCAACCGTGAAATGGAGCGTGAAGATTTGCGCGGCTACTATATCCCCGCCGCAGAAATGGCAGAGAAGATCGGCAATCCGCGTCTCTCAAATATGGTCATGGTCGGCGCACTCCTCGAAGCAGAAGAAATTTTACCGTTAGAAGTAGTGAAGAACGCCCTTGGTGAACATCTGCCAAAACGTCATCATAAAACCTTGCCCTTCAACTTCAAGGCGATGGATGAAGGGGCGGCGTTTGTGAAGGCGTTGAGGTAGAGAATATCCATTGATTTAGCAAAAGATAAGATTTATAAAAAAACCCCAGTACTGAAGTTTCAGTACTGGGGTTTTTTGAATCTGTTATTTGTCTTGCACAGGCAATACTGTCATTGTATGAGAGATTGTGCGTTCTTTGCATCGCGAAGAATTTCATCCGAGCTTTCATATCGGCTATCACAAAATGTAATGCCAATTGGATTTTGCCCCTTGTCTCCAACATCTCCCAAGTTCTCATCTAACATTTCTTCCAAGCGAGTTGCAACCATTGCTGGGGTATCTTTGTTGGGCATGTTTTCGATCAGGATATAGAAATTATCCTGATCAATGCTTGCAATAGTATCGGTAGGACGTACCGTGCTTTTTAATGATTTCACGATCTCGCCAAGCGTAGACTCCCAAAGCTTAATATCCAACAACTTCTTCAGATTATATATTTGAGATAATTTGAAAGACAGTATCGCGAAGAGATATTGATCATTTTCTTTTGATTGCTTGAGCGAAGAATCCAAGCGATTCATAAAAAAGGATTGGTTATATAAGCCTGTATTTTTATCCCAAGGATTTAATTCTTTTTGCGCTTTTTCCAATACCCCAAATCGCCTTATAAAAATTGATAACTGTTCAATGCTAACTGGTTTTAGCAATATCAAATCAGGTTCTACAGGTAAAGTGTCAGCAATATGTGCATGAGCTGTGACCACGATCGTCTTTGTCTGAGCTAGTCTCTTATCATTGTGAATCTTTTTTAGAAGCTCTTCCCCAGAAACCCCAGGAAGATTTAAATCTAATATCACAATATCTGGTTGACTATTGGAAAGACGGTCACTTGCAACTTGCCCACTAAGAGCGATTTCTGTGCGATATCCAACCATATCTACAACATGTCGGAATAGCGCAGCGATATCACGTTCATCTTCAATAATTAACACAAATGGCTTAACCATAGACGGTTACCCTTACCCTTTTGCAATTACTCCAAATAAACATTTCTCTCTACAATCAATACCTTCGCCAATTATGGCGAAGCAAGCGGCAGTTTGGCAGAGTGAATGGAACTAAATGCAGTTAGATGTCCAAAAATCTGCTCAAATAAAATAGGGTCAGGTTTTTGCGGAAGCATTTTTATT
>Ga0209042_1000232_pt1 | contig 69191 bp, 76 predicted proteins | sample SaaInlV_200m_DNA_6_FD_184649 | JGI IMG/M metagenome (GOLD analysis project Ga0209042, IMG submission 184649) | Marine microbial communities from expanding oxygen minimum zones in the Saanich Inlet - SI037_S2LV_200m_DNA (SPAdes) (version 2) | ecosystem: Environmental > Aquatic > Marine >... | reverse complement strand
ATCTCACGCAACACCCACCCCGATGCCTTGTGGATCAAGTCTTGCCCATCACCGACCAGGACCGTAGCTAAAGCAAGCGCGTCAGTCAGGTCTCCCTTGTCAATGAACGCAAACGTCGAGATAATCGATATTCGCCTCTCCCAGAGACTCTCTGACCCAGCCAAATCGTAGAGAACGTCCCTTGGCCTGTCAACAAGCCACTCCCCCAGGATCTTATGCGCGCTGCTATCAACAAGGTCCCAATTGTTCACGTATTCGGTGTTGCGAAGATACATCTCAACAACCTGTTGTTTTACAACCTCGTCTCCCCTGTTGAACTGCTCGGTAAGAATGAACAGCGCAGTCAACCTGTGTTCATGAATCCCGCTCCGAAAAAGCTCTTGGACATCAGTTAAGGGTATTGTTCTGTACTTTCTCGCAACTCGACGAGTCTCTGGGACACGTAAACCGAGGAAAACATCACCTTCCCCGTATTCACCCTCACCTGTCTTGAAGAACCCTTGAAGTCTTCTTGCGTACTCATGGTCAGAGAGTTTGTCCAACTCGGCTTTCACCTCATCAGTCGACATAATTAAACAACGATTAATTCAAATTTAGTTCTAACGATAAATGAGTCGATATCCAACTTGTTTTCCTCCCTTCCTCAAGTTGGGGTCGAACCCCTCTGTCTTGGTGATATCAATCGCTCCCACCGTTTCCCATCGCTAATAAAAGTCACCAAGTATCAATCTGTATGTACAGCGGACACACCTCAATGCCTCCGAAATAATAGTTTTTTCTCGATAATACCAGTTGCAGGAACTCATTTTTCCGCGATTTAGTAGGTTACTTACTATACAGAAGAATGGTGCGGGAGGTGGGATTCGAACCCACGGAGGACTAGTCCATCAGGTCCTAAGCCTGACCCCTTTGGCCGCTCGGGAACCCCCGCAGACGGTACCAAACAACGCCCAAGAGATTAAAGAATCTTCCTAATAAAGGTCAAATACCGTGGGGGCATCCCAAACCCCATGACCGAGGAGCCACTTAAGACCAACAGAACACTCTACGCCACCGGTTTCCTCCAGAACTTCAGCGATGAGCTCATCAAGCGTTTCATCAACCTCCTAGCCATCGCAGTTGGGGCCACCGTAGACCAGCTGGGAACCCTCAACGCCACCAGGATGCTGGCATCAAACCTATTCCAGGTACTATTCGGCAGGCTCGCCGACAGATACGGCAAGAAACGGCTAATAGCCATCGGCAGAATACTCAACGGGCTCACGTTAGCCGCCATCCTCCTAGTGGATACCCCAGGCTGGGTCGTGAGCCTGGTAATAGCCGCCAGTATCTTCACAAGTATGGCAACTCCCAGCTGGAACAGCCTGCTAGGCGACTATACTTCAAAAACAAAGCGAGGCGAGGTGATCGGAAGGGTCAACAGCGTCAGCTACATCGGTGGATTAATCGCCATGATAACAGCGTTCCTCATCAGCGTTAACCAGTTCGGACCAATAACCCGGGCAAGCTACACCCCCGTCATGGTGATAGCCTCTACCGCGAGTCTCATCGCCGGTGTGACCTCGCTGTTCCTCAAAGAGCAGGAGTCCAAAGCAGGAGAAACTCTCGACCTGAAAGAGGTGCTGAGAAACCCAGATCTGAAACGCTTCCTCGGGCTGGTTTTCATCTACCACGTGGGATCAAGCGTCGGCATGCCCCTTTTCCCGTACATCATGGCCGCGAAGCTCCAGCTATCTGTATGGCAGGTAGCCGTGACCAGCATAACAAACATGCTGGCGGCGGTCCTGAGCCAGCCATATGTCGGCAAACTCCTCGACAGGCTGGGCAGGAAGAAGATACTGGCGTTCAGCAGGATGGCAATGGCGTCAAGTTGCCTAATCTACCCAGTCGCGACATCCTGGGTCCATATCGCTGCCGTTGAGGCGATCAGTGGGCTGGCCATATCAAGTTGGCTAAGTGCACAGTCCACTTACATGATTGATATCGCTCCCAGAAAACTGAGGGCAACATACCTGGCATCAAGTATGGCCTCTATAGGAGTCGCCACATTCATCGGCAGCAACATAGGAGGCCAGCTAGTTCAGAATGTGCTGGGCGGGAACCTGGCCGCAGTAGAGACAGGTCTATACATCGCGGGAGCACTGAGGCTCGTCCTCGGGCTGCTGTTCCTGACCATAAAAGAGAAGAGGGGTTAACTCTCCAGGATGTCCTTCCAGTAGTCCATATACCCTGATTTCTGGACTTCTGGCTCGTACTCGTCGATGACTTGCCTTGCGAGCTTCGCCCCGTCCCAGAGAAGGTCCAATACCATACCCGCGTAGAGCTTTGCAGGCATAACATAGGCCGCGTAAGGGTCAACTATCGAATAGCTGCGGCTGTGCCCGACGCCTATCGCTCCTCCCACGCCGAAGCTGGCCTTCGGCATGATGCTTGCAACGTCATTTATGTCAGAAACAGCTCCGTGTGGGGTCCTGATTGGTGATGGGTTTACCACTCCCATCAAGGTGTTCTCTTCGTCGAAGATCTCGGCAACGTTGTCTCTCATGTTCCTCCACAGGGCATCGCTGCCCTGTTTCGGGCTCGGCAGGTAACCGGGGATGTTGTCGATCTCGACCTCCGCCCCCAGTGCCATCGCGCCTCCCTTGAGAGCCCTGTCCACTTTCATGGAGGCGTCCTTGATGGCATCAACCGATGCTGCCCTGATCATCATCTCCATTCTCACCTCGCTGGGTACTATGTTCACGGCGTCCCCTCCCTTTGTTATGAAATAGTGAACGCGAACCGCGTCCGAGTCCTTGAAAGTGTCCCTCTGAGCGTCAATGGCCGACATTGCTATGTTAGCTGCGTTCAAGGCGTTCACGCCGTTCCATGGGGCAGCCCCGCTGTGAGCCTCCGCCCCCTTGAATCGTATCATTTTTCCCATGAAGCCTACACCGCCCGGTTGAGGTCCTTCACCGCCCCTGACCGCTATCTTCCAGTCGGTGTTGGTCGCCATATGGTTTGCTAAACTGATGTCTACGTCCTGGAAGTATCCGTCCTTGATGAACTCCTGCTTGCCGCCGAGAAAATACAGCTTCCCCTCGCTATACAGCTCCCTCCTCCACTCGATGTCAATGGGCTCCTCCGCTGGGACCGCCATGCACGTCACCGAGCCGTCAAGGTGCTCCATGATCCCGGAGTCAACAAGTGCCATGGCGACGCCGATCATGTTCGCCATCTGGCCGTTGTGACCGCACGAGTGGACCGAGCCCGTCACTGGATCAGAATCCGGGTGCTCCGGTATCGTCAGTGCGTCGAGCTCACCGATAACCGCGATGTTGGGGCGGTCATCCCTTCCCTTGATCACTGTCTGCAGCCCAGTCAGACCTATCTTTTCCTCGACCTCCAGCCCCAAGCCCTTGAAGATGCTTGATGTGTACTCTGCGGTCTTGTGCTCCTTGAACCCGACCTCCGGGTTCCTCCATATCCACTGGCCCACGGCGATGATGTCGTCCGCCCTGGCCTCCACCGCGTCAAGTAGCTTCCCTTTGAGAACCGATTTATCCATAAAGGATACCTGGCTGTAACAAATTTAACATGATATACAAGAAGAAAGTGAGGGCAGGTTACCAGAAAGCTAGGGGGATCTTGACGTGGATTGCCTTCGCCGGGCATTCCTCCTGGCAGATGAAGCATAGCTGGCATTCGTCGGGGTATCTGACGCTGGGCTTGCCGTCCTCGTCCTTGACGATAACGTCCAGCGGACAGAGGCTATAACAGGTGCCACATCTCGTGCATTTCACATAGTCAAACGTGGCCGTCATGGCTTGACCTCCTTCACAGCCTCGTATTCCTCAAGCGTGGGTGGCCGTTGCTCCACGGTCCTGCGCTTGAAGACCTTCATCTCGCCGCCCTCCCTCTTGACCACGACCCTTTGCCTGTGCCATGTCGGGTGCTGTGTGGGGTAGTCCTTCCTGTCAAGGAAGTGGCGGCCGTAGGGGACAGACTCCGTCCTGAAGAGCGAAGACTCCATGTGAACCTCGGCAACCTCCATGATGTTCCTGACCTCTGCCCACCGCATCAGGTCATGGGGGGTATCTGCCTTGATCCTTCCCTCCCATTCTTCCCTGATCCTCCGTATGTTCTTCAGGCCTTGCTCCAGCATACCACCCGTCTTACTGATGTAGGCGTACTTTGTCATGATTCCCCTGACCTTTTCCTCAAGCTCTTGGGGTGGAACCCCATTCTCTCGCTTACTTGGTGCGAGAATTGTGTCTGATATCATCTTCAACTGTTTCTCATCAATGGGAGTCCATTCATCCTGCCCCTCGATGTACTTCGAAGCCGCAATCCCGGCTCTCCTTGCGAACACGTAGGCACCCGAAAGGCTGTCCTGCCAGATCTCGTCGCCAGCAGCGTACAAACCAGGTAAGGTCGTAGCGCCATAGTAATTGAAGACCGGGCCTCCTAGGAAACCAATGGGCTGGCTCTCAAACTCGTACCTGCCCTTCCTCCTGTCCTGCCCCTTCTGGGTGTAAGTCTCCGTCAAGACCACGTCTGGGAAGTTCTTCTCGTCGCTCGTGTAAGCCTCCCACTTGTCATGTCCCTCCTGCGGCATATCCCTGCTATCCCAGAAGAGGGGTCCGTTTCCCTTCTCCTCTTCCTCGTGCATTGCGTAGCTCCTACTCCAACGCTTCTTGTAGGTCTCGGCCAAGAAGTCCTCACCCTTGTGATTCACAGCACTTCCTCCCCAGAAACGGGCCATGACGTTTCCATTCATGTGGTCTGTCCTGATGAGTTCCATCATGGTCAGCTCTCCCCCGGCTCGGTAGACCATCCCCCTGCCGTCGCCGCTGTTTGTACCCATGTCTCTCATGTAGAACCATTTCTTTCCAGGGTTCACGATGTATGAACGACTACTGCTCCCGGTGCACAGGACCACTGCCTTGGCGTGGTAAGCCGTTAACTCACCCGTCCTGGTGTTCAATGCGACTGCCCCGATGACTTTCCCATCGTTCGTGAGGAGGTCAACTGCCATCGTGCGCTCCTCGATCTTGATACCCCTGCGCTCCACCTCATCCATAAGGCATTTCTTCATTGAACCGCCTTTGACCCAGCATCCACTCTCCATGCGCTCCCCGATCTTCTTGTGCCAGTAGTTGTCCCACGTGCCGTCCCCTGCCTTGTATATCTCAAGGCCCCAGCTCTCCAGCTCCCTCACAATCGGGGTGAACTCCTCTGCTATGATGTATTTGTCAAGTGGACGCTCCTGTCCACTCCAACCGGAACTACTGCTCAGATAACCCTCCACGAACTCCATGCTCGTGGGCCCTCCCGGGATATTGCATAGCGGGTTAATCTCGCTGGTAAAATGGCCAATCCCTAGTGCCCCACCGCTCCTGTGGGTCGCCTTCTCAAGCACGATGATATCCTTCGTGTAATCGCTTGCCTTGATGGCAGCCATGCTTCCTGCTGCACCAGCACCAACAATCAAGAGGTCAGTCTTTGTTATCTTCAACGGTCAATCAGTCGTATTTCTGATAATATTTACTTAAGACTTGTTAGTCATTTTCCTGATTAACAAGCATGTTTTACCATTTTTCAGGTAGGTTTAAACCCTGTACCTCCTTCTCGGAGCCAAATGAGCAGACAAAAGGATGAGCCGTTGGAGACAAACAAGATCCTCATATGGACGGGGTTCATCCGGATGTTCGGGGACAGTCTCAACAACCGCTACAACAACCTGCTGGTCTCCATCGCCGGCGCGTCTGTCAACCAGATGGGCTTTCTCCAGGGAGGGAAAAGCCTCTTCGGCAACCTCACCCAGCTCCTGTTCGGCCAGCTGGCCGACAGGTACGGCAAGAAACAATTCATAGCCGCTGGGCAATTCCTCAATGCCACGGCAATACTCGCCCTCGTGTTCTACAAGGAGCCGAACTGGTTGATCCTCTGGGTTCTGGTCAGCAGTTTTGCCACCAGCATGACCAGGCCTGGATGGAGCAGCCTTCTCGGGGACTACACGAATGACAAGAACCGTGGTGAGATGATCGGTAAGATCAACAGTTTTGCACAGATGGGTAGCTTTGTTGCGATGCTTGTCGCGTTTTCCATCAACTTCAACCAGGTGGGGGACACCACCAGGGAGAGTTTCACAGTGGTACTCATCCTCGCGGCCCTTGCCAGCCTTGTTGGTGGAGTCCTCGTACTCTTTGTGGAGGAGAAACCGCCAGAGGGAAAATCCCTGCAGCTTGACCTAAAGAGGCTGTTCAGCGACCCAAGGCTGACCCGTTATCTCATCCTCAACTTCATCTATGGCGTGGGCATGAGCACCGCTTGGCCGCTGTTCCCCTACGTGATTACTGATAAGCTCAAAATGACGGTCTGGCAGGTCGCCACCCTGAGCCTCAGCAGCAGCGCGGTATCAACCCTGGCCCAGCGGCGATTAGGCGGGTTCATGGATAACGTTGGGAGGAAACCCGTCATCGTCATGAGCCGGATGATGATGGCGATTGCTCCGATAGCCTATGCTTTTGCCGGGCAGTGGTACCACATCACCATCGCCGAGCTCTTCCTGGGCGTTGGAATGGCGGCGTGGATGATCAGTGAGTCAACGTACGTCATTGATCTAGCCCCAGCAGACTTGAGGGCGACATACCTGGCCAGTAGCACAACAGCGTTCGGAATAGCTACTTTCATTGGAAGCAACCTGGGCGGCTATGTAGTTGATAACTTCCTCTCCTCCTCAGGTTTCACCGGGATAAACCAGGGGCTCCTCATCTCAGCTGGATTGAGAATCGTGTTCGGGTTCGCGTACACTTTCGCATACGAGACGAAGGTGTCAGAGTAACTGTCTTAAACTCGTGAAACATAGCCCATAACGATTATTATGGAACTCAAATGGCTAGGACACGCTTCATGGAAGCTCAAAACGGGGGGCGTGACCATCTATATCGACCCCTACGAGGGGGAGTACGATGAACCGGCGGACATCATCCTCAGCACCCACCACCACGACGACCACTGCAAGCCAGATAAGGTGGACCTCATCAAGACGGAGGGGACGAAGATCATCGCCACCGCCGAGTGCGGTGAGAAACTGGGCACAGAGGTCAAGTCTCTGAAACCGGGGGAGTCCACGCGCATAGGAGAGGTCGCGATTAAAGCGGTGGAGGCATACAACTTCAAACGGTTCAGGAACCCCGGCGAGCCATACCACCCCAAGGGAGTTGGTGTGGGGTACATCGTGTACGCCGAGGGAAAATCCATCTACCATGTAGGTGACTCGGATTTTATCGAGGAGATGAAGGATGTGAAAGGCATTGATGTGATGCTTGTTCCGAGTGGAGGCACTTATACAATGGATTGCCCCGACGCGGTTGAGGCTGCCATGGCAGTTAATCCCGTCATGGCGATCCCGATGCACATCTGGGACACAGATCCAAACGAGTTCAAGGTCCAGGTCGAGTCCTCTTGCAGCACACAGGTGAAGATGATGAAGCCAGGGGATACTCTGATCCTCTAACTATTTCTTGCCCCACATATCCAGCGGGGGCTGCATCCCCTCGGGGATGGGAGTCTTGTACTCTTTACCCATGGTCCTCTTTCCGTGCTCCTCCCACGCCTTCTCCCTGAGCTCAGCATCTGTCAATAGGTCCAGACCTACCGAGGCTATTATCTTCGAGGCGAAGATGAGACTCTTATGTCCGATGCTGTGGGCACTGGCCGCCACGTTCATCCAACTATGACCGGGTGTCCCCAGAGGCCATGTCGCCGTGGAGAACTCCATGGTTGGAGCCATCCAGCTGACATCACTGACATCAGTGCTGCCCGGGCTCACGAAACCATCATTCCATGGATCAGGGACAGATGTGTCCATAACGACGTCCACTAACTCCTCCCATCCGGGACGCTGGCTCTTCCTAAGACTGCCTATCTTTCCGTCCCTGGACACTGATTTAGTTAGTTGCTTTCCCCACTCGATCTCGTCATCAGTGTATATGGGAGTCCCGATCGCCCTCATGTTGTTGACAACGGTCTCGCTCAGCACCTTGTTGGGAATCTTGTTGTAGATCCCCTTGATGAACTCGATCCGAAGCTCCGTCTCCGTCATCAGAGTCGCTCCCTCGGCGATCTTTAACACCCTCTTGTAAATGTGATCCACCTGGGTCCTTTCAGGTGCCCTAACCAGGTACCAGCTCCTAGCGTATCCTGGTACAACATTGGGCTGTCCACCACCCTCCTCGATGATGTAGTGTATTCGTGCATCCTGGACGACGTGCTCCCTAAGGAAGTTAACGCCCACATTCATGAGCTCGATTGCGTCCAGCGCGCTCCTGCCCTGTTCTGGGCTCCCTGCCGCGTGGCTGGTCTTTCCCGTGAAGTGGAACTTGACGCTGTTGTTTGCCAGACTGCTGGCTAGACTCCCAGTATTCATGCTACTCGGATGGTGGCTGATCACGGCGTCCACGCCGTCAAATACACCATCCCGCACCATCCAGACCTTACCGCTGGCGCTCTCCTCGGCAGGTGTCCCGAAGAACCTAACGGTGCCCACAAGCCCGTGTTCCTCCATGGCGTACCTTATGGCTACCGCTCCTGCTAGCCCCGACGCTCCATGGATATTATGTCCGCATCCCTGACCTGGTGCTCCTGCTTCAAGCGGATCCTTGTCCGTCGATACCTTCTGACTGAGTCCTGGCAGGGCATCGTACTCCCCCATCACGCCTATGATTGGCTTTCCCGTCCCATAATCGGCAACGAAAGCGGTTGGCATACCACCAACTCCCTTCGTTATTCTGAATCTATGCTTTTTCAGCTCGTCAATCATCAATTTTGCTGACTTGAACTCCAGTAACCCTAACTCGGGGCAGTTCCACAGCTCGTCGCTTAGCTCAATAATCTCGTCGTGGTTCTGTTTGATCCAACCTATTGCTGACTTCTTTACCTTGCTGGTCATAATCAAAGGTTGTTTGTCAGGTTTTTAAGCATGTTCGGGTTCGCAAAACTCTTCTCTGAACAAGTCGAGCGTGACGACCCTGTACGCTGGGTAATACGCCTGACGATATGGCTCGGTGTGATGCATGGGCTTTATCCCATTCTTGTTGATGGAGTCCTGTAATTCCTTGATTCCCTTCAACTCCATTCTGATATCACCTACTTCCACCAGACCCACGAAAACCATCCAGAGCTTTATGAACTTTTCATCGTTTCCTGTCATCTCTGCTGAAGCGGTCATCACCCGGAACAAGTCGTCAAGGCTCAGGTTCCTCCTCAAGAATGGTCTGAGGTTGACCCTGACGATTGAGCCATCGGGAGAAACGGGCTCTCTCAGGGGACGGTCCGGGTAGTCCTCTAATGGTATTCTCCCAGCTTCTTCCCAAAGGTATTCTTTGGCCTTTTCGCTGATAATGTGCCCCACGCCATAAACTCCCTGGAAAATGAGTTTGTAGACATCCCTCGGCTGGGCTTCGGGGTACCTTTCAACATGCAATATTATGAAATCTTTATCGTTTTTCGTCAAATTTCCCCCTCTATTAGATCTGTCTCAGCTCATATAACGGTAATTGGTTTGATTTTTCTTCATATAACATACAGATATTATTAACTCCAACCAAATTCATCCTGTCCTCATGGATGAGAAACTGAGGGGGACCGGGTTCATGTGGAGCATGATCCCCTCTGAAAATATATGTTATTAGATTCTATTGTGATATGAGGAATTATTATTAATCCCACATAATCCTCAGATTATAGAACTTCGATGCAGATATCAATAATTAACGTCCAATTATCTCATCGATAATTGCCTTAATATTGCGTATCAAATTCGATGTGATGGTATGATAAACAAGCAAACGCACAAGATCCTGTCAAATGGAAATAAATATGGTCCACTTGAAGATTTTACTCTCTTTGTGGAAACGCTTATCTTTCTAATTTAGAAACGAAGACTTCTCCATTTTTGGTCGCTATCCACCTTATCACATCGCCATCTTTCAGTTCCATGAACCTGAAAATCCCGGATGGTATGGTAGTTCGCCTTCTGTAACCTCGCACTGTGATATGGGTATCCTCCATAGCCACAATATCATCGGTGTCAATCTGGGGCATGTGATAGAATGTATACACTGTACCTATAGTCTTTGCGGAGGAAGGGGGAAAACTATCCCACCTTACCCTACCTTTTTAAAACCCAAACTCATTCATGGGAAGGGAGAGGAAATTGAATGACTGGGAAAAAGTCCTCTAAGAAGAAAGAGCTAATCGCCAAGGACAACTTTACCGAATGGTATGACAACGTCCTTCTTGAGGCGAAGATAGCTGACGACAGATACCCCGTGAAGGGATTCACGGTATATACAGGATGGGGCATGCGTATCGCTAAGCGTATCATAGCCATGCTTGAGGAGAAACTAGACGCAACGGACCACGATCCAATGCAGTTCCCAGTTGTGATACCGCAGAGCAGTTTCCAAAAAGAGGAGGATCATATCGCCGGTTTCAGCGGCGAGGTCTTCTGGATTACACACGCAGGCGAGAACGAGCTGGAGAACAAGCTCGTTCTGAGACCAACCTCAGAAACAGCTATCTATCCTATGTTCAAGCTCTGGATGAGGAGCCATCAGGACTTTCCCATCAGGATGCAGCAGACATGTAATGTCTACCGGTATGAGACAAAGGCAACCAGGCCGCTCTACCGTGGAAGGGAGTTCCTATGGAATGAGGGTCATACGGCCCACGCCAAGTACGAGGACGCTGAGAAACAGATCAGGATAGCCCTCAAGCTCTACAGCGAGGTCTATGATGAGCTGGGCTTGAGCTACATCAAGCTGAAGAGACCGGTCTTTGACAAGTTTGCGGGTGCTGACTATAGTGTCGCATTCGATACGTGGAACCCTGATGGTAAAGTGAACCAGATCGGCACGGTACACCAACTGGGATACAACTTCGGTGAGGCGTTCGAGCAGACATTCGAGGACGAAAACGGTGAGCAGGCAACAGCAGCAAATACATGCTACGGCATGGGGTTCGGACGGACTCTTGCCGCAACAATCGCCCACCACGGCGATGACAACGGACTGGTACTACCTCCAAAGGTAGCACCTAAACAGGTGGTAATAGTTCCAATCCTATTCAGAGGCAAGGAGGAGATAGCCATGGATTATGCTATGGAGATTGAAACCAAGCTCAAGGCAGCAGGAATCCGAGTAGTACTGGACGGCGATAATCGAACTAGCCCAGGCGACAAATACTACAAATGGGAAATGTACGGGGTGCCCCTCAGGCTTGAGGTGGGACCGCGTGAAGCCCAGAACAAGAAGGCCACCCTGGTCAGGCGCGACAACTTCGAGAAAGTTCAGGTCGAAGAGGACAAGTTGATTGACAAAGTCAATGAACTGTTCGAGGTCATATTCGAGAACCTCAAGGCCAAGGATAAGGCAAAACTGGACAGCCTCCTGAAGGACGCCTATGACATGGATCAGCTCAAAGCCTACATGGATGCCCGTCTCATCGTCAGGGTCAACTGGTGCGGTGATGCCGAGTGCGCCATAAACCTCAAGGACCAGGTAAGCGGGGAGATCAGAGGGACACGGTGGGGGGTTGAAGAGAAGCCCACAGGAAGCTGTGTCTTCTGCAAGGACGAAGCCAAATACGTAGCTTACGTCAGCAGGACCTACTAGACCTTTATTTTCATTCCGTTAAAGGCGGTCTCCATGCCCGCCTTTTCTACTTTTTTCCACTGCTCTCCGTTTTCTACTATCGACGGATTCGTGTGGTTGAAATGGGTGAAGATCACCCTCCCGATGTCCCTGCCCTTCAGTATCTCAATGGCTTCCTCCTGTGGTACGTGACCCAAGTGATAGCTCGTGATGGGTATTCCACTGATCCTGTCTAACTCGTCGTCCCACCAGAACGTGGCATCCATGAGGAAAACATCGGCTCCCTCCAGCCTATCAAGGAGCCATGGGTCAAGCTTACCAAGATCAGGGGCGTAGACAATCCTCCGGTCCCCATGTTTTATCTCGTATGCATATGTGCTGCTTGGATATTTCCTTCCATTCTCAAGAACCTTGGTATGGGATACCTCAAAACTGGTGATCTCCAGTTCACATAACCTCGTGATCGTTTTCTCCGGCTCTAATTTGATGGGGATCACATAGTTTCGAGCAAGCCTCCCCAGTTCCCCGAAATAATTGGGCCTATCCTCTGATCCGAACAAGAAATCGATGAGATCAGGTGGACCGTACAATGGAATCTCAAAGCTCTTACCCGTACAGAACTCAGCGACTCCCACAGTATGATCAGCGTGCCCGTGTGTCAGAAAAACTGAGTCTAGCCTGCTTTCCCTGAACGTTTCCCCGGCGGTTTCTACCCTTGGGACTATCCCATTTGCCTCAAGCTGTTTTTTCAGGTCGTGGCCTGCATCAAACAATACATGCTGGTCTCCATTTACCGTCGCGGTAATCGATGAACGTGTCCGCCTGAGCCTAGGATCAAGCCTGGCCACGGCGCAGTTAGGGCACGTGCAGTCCCACTCGGGGACTCCTCCGATTGATGCTGTACCGAGAACGGTAATCTCCATACCTTTTTCTGGCTCATTTCCGTGTTTAAGGTGTTCGGGCAGGTCTAATTACCCTTATCCACCCAAGATGCAAGAGTAAGTCTATGGAGGATGTCTACAGACCCGCCGAAGACTCGTACCTATTAGCACGACATGTCGAGTCGTTGGTCTCTGGGGCTGTCCTTGACATGGGAACAGGTTCGGGGATTCAAGCGATCACAGCAGCCTTGAAACCCACGGTGACATCAGTTTTGGCTGTAGACATCAATCCAGAGGCTCTAAACGAGGCGAAGAAACTGGCAGAAGACGAGGGCATCTCGGGAAAGCTTACTTATGTAATCAGCGATCTTTTCCATGAGGTTCAGGGCAGGTTTGATTGGATCATTTTCAACTCTCCATACCTTCCATCTGAGGGAAAAGCCGATGAGTATGCGTGGGCTGGGGGTGCTGAGTTGATAGAACGGTTTCTAATTGATGCCTGTAACCATCTGGAACTTATGGGATCGATTCTTCTCATCTATTCAAGCCTATCAGAACCTGATCTGAGTAGATATAAAGTTGAGTTACTTGAAGAAATTGGGTTATTTTTTGAAAAACTGTATTGTGTAAGGCTTAGCCCCACTTGATACCAAGCGCGAATCCGACCACGGCCCCACCCGCGATGGGTAGGTTTGCCAAAAATGCCCCAAGAGCACCTTCCGCCTGTCCAAGACCAGCTAAAGCGGTGTCTCCCCATGTCTCAACGCCGAGCCAGTCAACGGTGATCATTCCCTGAGACTCCATATAGATCAATCCAAGAGAGAATAACCCGATGATGGCAGCAGCGATCTTGGCCACCTTCTTCAACGCAAACCCAATACATAGACCGATTATTCCGCCAACTCCCAGCTGGGTAACGAGCGGGGTCAAGAAACTTGTTTGTTCACTCATAGAGAAAGTGATGTCACTGGCGTTTATAAACGAAATGCTAGTTGGGGACGATGTGGGTGCCAGTCTTACCCATCAACGCGTCCACTGCTTTGTCAAGGCTCGTAATGATAGCGTGATCACCACCATCAACGACAAAGCCAAGAGCTGCCTCCATTTTCGGCCCCATGCTCCCCGCCTTGAAATGACCCTCGCTTATGAGTTTCCTGGTCTCGTTAACAGAGACCTCCCTAACAGGCTCCTCGTCGTCTGTCCCAAAGTTCTTCAGCGCGTACTCCACATCGGTCAGTATCAGGTAGATGTCCGCAGCGACCTCTTCAGCCAGCTTCGCGCCCGCCCTGTCCTTGTCGATGACGGCGTCTACCCCCTCCAGTTTACCCGAGCCGTTTCGTAGCACAGGGATGCCCCCTCCCCCAGATGCGATGACAACTGTCCCTGACTCGACAAGCCTCTTAATAACCGATGACTCAGCTATGGCCAGCGGTTTGGGCGACGGCACAACCCTTCTCCAAGTCTTTTCCCCGTTTGGCCTCACCTGCTTGACAAGCCAGCCGTTCTCCGAGCCTAGCTTCTTCGCCGTTTCCTCTGCATAGTATGGCCCGACCGGCTTCGATGGGGCATCAAAGTCAGGGTCATCCTTCCCGACGACGACTTGTGTAACTATGGTCGCTACATCTTTCCCATCTGAGGCAAGCTCATTGTTGAGGCTCTGCTGCATCATGTAACCTATCTGCCCCTGGGTCATGGATCCGAGGATGAATAACGGCTGTACGGGCACCATGTGTGCCCCCTGCTCCTGCTGGATGGCCAGGTTGCCCACCTGTGGACCGTTCCCGTGCGTGATGGCGACTTCGTATCCCTGCCTTGCTATCTCCGCGATCTGCTCGCACGCTACCTTGACGTTGTCCATCTGTTCCTCGTAAGAACCCAACTCGTGTGGCTGCTTGATGGCGTTCCCGCCCAGAGCGATCATAACCCTTTTACCCATTTTTTTCACCTGATAGAGGAATAGAATGAATGGCTCTATTCTTAAAACAATTATCATTAATACTGTCGTATTTGGAACGTTTTACCTTACCTCCTCCCACTCTTTGAACGTTTAACCATATAGGCTTGAAGAGAGCTCGCTTTTTTAGAGAACACCGACACTATAATAGAGACCAATGTTTTCTCAGTTTACTCCTCGATGGCTTTAATCAAAAAAACAAATCACGTTTTTGTCTTCTCAAATATGACACCTTTTACCATCCAGTATGGAACAAAGCCACTGGAAAACAGTTATCCGGGATTTATGGATCACTATTACCAAGAAAAATACGGCCCTGAACGGCCAAAGCTGGTCTAAAAAAGATTATCTAGAAGAGAGCGCGATACGCTCGACTTCCTGCTTGCGTCGGATGGCAAAGTTGTTGTTATCGTGGTTCGCCGCACCGATAAGTTGATCTGCAACGATCTCCTCGAATGTCCTCCTGTTTCCAAAGGTCTGTGCCTTTATTCCAAGGGCTATGTAACGCAGAGCGAGGTCGATCCTCCTCTGTGGGCTGCAATCAACCGCAAGCCTGTAGACGACTCCACCGTAGCCGATCCTCGTTGTGTCCTCGTTGGGCGCACTGTTCTCAACGGCCCTGACGATTACCTCAATTGGATTCTTCCCGGTTTTTAGATTTATGATGGTCAACGCAGTCTTCATGCTGTTGGTGACTCTGCCCTTCGCCCCACCACTTTTTCCTGGCTTCAACAGGTTGTTGATAAGCCTCTCAACGATGCTCAGGTTGCTTTTCCTGAACCTACGCGCCTCGTGCCTGCCGCCTGTGTGGGGTAGATACACGGGGTCCACATTCAGGTAACGCTTCAGGCCGATATCCCTGACCTCAATGCCTTCAAAGCTCCACTCACCGAAGAGCTTGATGCCCTCGTCCTGTCCCTGTACTTCGTTTTCACTCATATGACCACTTCGTAAGTGCTAGGTGACATTGAGAGCGGTACCATAATAAAAGGGTTATCGCTTCCCGGCGATTGATTTAAAGCCGATAGCCCCAACGGTTGGGCATTATGACGCCCAAGGATTTGGTCCAAGTTTCTACCTGTAATGTGCGGTAGCTTTCCTCTCGATGCTCAGCGTCATGATAACCAACCCTGTACTATCCATTTTTTGCAAAGGACATCGGCGCCACCGGCGTCTGGATCGGGATCGCATCAACGTCAGTTCTAGTGGTGCTGATGAGTTTATTTACATCTCTAAACCTGATGGCTGCCATTATCATAATCATAGGCTTCACCTCGGGAGCGATCTGGATCATGGGCCCTGTCCTCTCTGCTGAGTCAGTCCCACCCCAGAAAAGGGGAGCTGCGATAGAAGCCTACAGGACTTTCTCCGACCTGGGTTCATTCATTGGTCCAATCATCATGGCAGCAGTAATGACTATTCACAGGGTCAAGTATTGCTTTTACATTGCAGGTGGGCTAATGTTCATCACGTTACCTCTTGTTTTAATGATAAAGGAAACTGGAAAAAGTGAAGGCGAATTAGTCGCCCACTAAAAATAGTAGAGCTTTTTTACCTTACAGCTTTCTGGACCTTGCCCAGAACAAGAAGCTTCAGGGGTGTTCCGTTGACTGCGTTGACTTTAAAGCGTACTCCAGGGATATCTCCCATTGACCTTGATCGTGGCCCATGAATTCCCTCGATTGTAACCTCATCGTGCTCGTCAACATGGTTTAGTGCGCCGTCTCCGGGAAGGAAAGCGGTCGCTAATTTACCGTTCTTGATGATCTGCACCCTCACGCATTTTCTGATCGCGCTGTTGGGCTGCTTGCTCTCGATACCTACCTTCTGCAGGACGATTCCTCGGCCCATAGGTGCTCCCTCAAGGATATCCCTCTTCTCAGTCCTCCGCTTGAGCCTGAGCACATAGTCCTTGCTCTTGTACCGCATCTTTTTCCTCACGTTGCGGTTCCTGCGAGCAGCGTACATGCCGTTTGTCATGTGATTCTCCACCCTTCGGATACAGGCAGACATATTAAACGTTGCGAATTTACGCCTTCAACGCTCATTGAAGGCAAGGAACGAAACAACTGATAAATAATACCTTCCGGCGGCTGACTCTACCTAACATTTTTATTCCTCATCAAGGTTGAAGGAGTAGGAGAATTTAGAAATGAGTAAGAGGGAAAAACCTCATATTAACCTGATTATCATCGGTCACGTAGACCACGGCAAGTCCACAAGCATTGGACACCTGTTCTACGATGCAGGTGCTATTCCAGAGAAGACACTCAAGGACTTCGAGGCAGAGGCGAAAGAACTCGGTCGTGAGTCCTTCAAGTACGCTTGGATCCTTGACAAACTCAAGGAAGAGCGTGAGAGAGGCGTAACAATCGACCTCGCATTCTACGAGCTCGAAACAAAGAAGAACGTATTCACTGTCATTGACAGCCCTGGCCACAGGGACTTCGTCAAGAACATGGTCACTGGTGCAAGCCAGGCAGATGGTGCAATCCTCATGATCTCCGCCAAGAGGGGAGAATACGAGGCAGGAACCAACCCTGGCGGTCAGACTCGTGAGCACGCATTCCTCGCAAAGACCTTGGGAGTCAACCAGGTCGTCGTCGCCATCAACAAGATGGACGACGCAAGCGTAGAATGGAACGAGAACAGGTACGAGGAGGTCAAGGACGGCATCAGCAGGCTACTCAAGACGGTAGGCTACCCAACTGAGACTATCGACTTCGTCCCCACCAGCGGCTGGACAGGCGACAACTTAGTGAACAGAAGCGAGAACATGCCTTGGTACAAGGGTCCAACTCTCCTAGAGGCACTGGACAACTTCAAGCTTCCACCAAAGCCAACCGCAAAGCCACTGAGGATCGCAATTCAGGACGTCTATACTATCAAAGGCGTCGGTACGACCCCAGTAGGCAAGGTTGAGACAGGTGAGCTCAGGCCAGGTGACGATATTGTCTTCATGCCAAGCGGCGAGAAGGGCAAGGTCAACAGTATCGAGACTCACTACACAAAAATCGACGTGGCCGGTCCAGGAGACAACATTGGATTCAACACCAAGGGCGTCCCCAAGGATAAGGTCGGGCGTGGCGAGATCGTGGGGCACCCAAGCGACTTACCCACAGTAGCGAAGGCGTTCACTGGAAGGATCTTTATCATCAACCACCCAACGGCGGTCGGTGAGGGATACACACCCGTATTGCACCTGCACACAGCGCAGATCGCAGTCAGGTTCGACAAGCTAATCTCGAAGCTCGACCCAAGGACAGGACAGACCGTTGAAGAGAACCCAGCGTACCTAAGGACAGGAGAGGCAGCAGTCGTAAGATTCGTGCCACTCCAGCCAACGGCGATGGAGACATTCAAGGACTATCCAAGCCTAGGTCGTTTCGCACTCCGTGACATGGGTACCACCATCGGTGCCGGCGTCGTTATCGCGATCGAGGAATAATCCTCACAACCCTTTTTTCTATTCTATTTTAATCATCCAATAATACGTAACCTACTATAATGGTAATAATAAAACTCGGTCTGGTTTAATTAGTAAGGTTTAAGTTCTGATTCTCAGGTTAAGAGCGGGAACAACATGGCTAGACGTGCAAGGATCAAGCTTACGAGCACCGATGCAGTGAAGCTGCAGGACGTATGCGACGAGATCAAGGACATTGCCAAAAGAATAGGCGTAAAGCTTGTAGGCCCTATTCCACTGCCAACAAAGAAACTAGTGGTGCCCACCAGGAAGACTCCATGCGGTGACGGCAGCAATACATGGGACAGGTTTGAGATGCGCGTCCACAAGAGGCTGATCGAAATCGATGCCCGAGACCGTGTCATGAGAAGCATCATGCGGATCCGTGTACCCAACGAAGTGTACATCGAGATGGAAATCCGATAGGGTTTCTCATCATATTAGTCAATTTATCATTTAATAATCATCAAACATATTGTTCGGAACATTATCCGTCATTTTTTCGAGATTGAGGAATAAGTCAAGAAAAAAAGTTCCTACAATACCGGTGGTTGGGTAATAATTCCTCTTTTAGAGAAGGCTTCCAGCCGCAAAGCCGATCAACCCAGAGAACATGAGGTAGAGTATCCGTGTTTTGACCTTCCTACTGGTCTCTCTGGTTGGATCAGTCATGACTTGATAGCTACTGAATATGAGTCCAAGGTCAGTTATGGCAACGAACGGGATGTACCAGAAGGAGACGAGCTGGCTGTAGACGGGGTAGAACGACACGAGGACCGCCGAGAGGAAGAAGACTGAGGCAATTATGGCTGCATTCTTCTCGCCGCTTGTAACCGCGATGGTCCTCACACCCTCCAGTTTGTCGCCGTCAATGTCCACTATGCCCTTGGTTATCTCCCTGCCGGTGTTTGCCAGAAACGCGATTCCGCTAAAGCTGAGGGATGCAGCCAGTGAGCCAGTCATGATTCCGCCGTACATGAATGGCAGGGCAACGGAGACGCTTACCATGAGATTGCCGGGGAAGCCTGTTTTCTTGCCCCATATTGAGTAGACCATCATGACGACCCACGCGAATACCGCGATAAACAGTGCCTCCGTTGAGATCATGTAAGAAGATGCCAGCCCTACTGCGCTCAGTAAGCCAGTGAATGCCACTGCTGCGCTTGGGCTTATCCTACCGCTTGGTATGGCTCTCTGGGGCTCGTTTATCGCGTCTATCTCCCTGTCGTAGTAATCATTGATTGCCATGGCTGCCCCGCTCATGGTGAAACCGGTGAGGAAGGCGTACACCAATGACCAGCTGTCATTGAGTATCTGTGTGCCCCCTGTGATGAAAGCCCCTATGATTATTGCCACGCCCAGCATGACCGAGTTCACCGGTCTCATGATCTCAAGATAATCCCTGGGGGAGCCCATACAGGTTAGCCTCCCCTACTCGATTAAAACTGTTACCCGAGAGTAATAATTATATATAATTGATATTAAATATACTTGAGGTCTGGTGAAGATAGAGACCTCCAAGCTGTTCCAGTGGGGGCATCGCATCCCGTATCGTCTTGGCCGTGACCTGGTTCTCATCTGTTATCTCGATATCCACGGGCCCCGTGGACTCCGTGGGTATCCCGATTCTCATAGGCTAATATTTGATTTGGTAAGCTTAAGTTATTTACGTAAGCTAGGCATTATTTGTGACTAACAAGATGAGGTACAACGGATTCAGACAATACGCGTTATTTATCTTAACCTCAGTCATCATCCTCGGTTTCGGGCTTGGAGTAGTCTTTGCTGATATCGACGGGGTGGTCATGGACCCGGACGGTCAGCCGGTAACGATGGCAAATATCACGTTTTTCCGTGGTTACCTAAGGATCGGCGTGGTGTCCACTGATGATTCCGGCCTCTTTTCCATGGAACTGGATGATGGCAGTTACGTCTGCCAGGTATATGCCGGGTTGGATTATCTTCCATCAATGTTCAGTGTAAACGGCAGTCTCTCAGGGAAACTCGTTTCACTTCAGAATGCAGCGTACCTCGACCTCAAAGGAGACCTGCAGTACATCGATTCAGAGACGTTACCACTTCAAGTCGATGTTTTAGTAAAGGACTCAAACGGGGATGTTTTCAATTCAACTGGGTTTCCCCTGACCTTCGGGTCAAACCGCCTGAGTTATGAAAAAATTCTTGGGATTTCCTCGAATATCATACCAGTCCCCTCTGATCAGCCATCAACTGTTTCAATCAACAGCACCTACCTGATCGACTCACGTATCGGTTCTCGCGGATTGGAGTTCGATATTGGGTCAATCAGTGTAGGGGAACCTATTATCGTTGACCTAAGGTATCACACACTGCTCACAAGTGATCAGATTTCAAAGAGTTCGCTAATAACCCTTGAATCGAGACTGGCCGAGATGCATGGCTATGGGTTCTATCTGGCCAGGCAGGACACCGCGTTATCAACAGGTATTAGGTACACAGATGAAGCCTGGAGTTATTACGAGGATGGTGAGTACGCAGAGAGCTTTGACTCCCTGAAACGAGGGTACCTGCTCTTCGAGCATGCCAACGCCGAGTTGATTGCCATGTACCAGGAGGCAAGTTTCTCGGTTTTTGGTCTCATGGGCTTCCTCGCCATGAGTTCATTTATCCTGGGCTACCTTGTCACCGATGAGCCAATTCATCAGATTATCGTTGACGTGGTTGCTTACACTGTCAGCCTCACGTTTTTCTATTTCACATATCCTGGCAGCAGGACGATTCCAATAAACACATTTGCGATTGCGGCAGCAGGGTTTCTGCTCGGATTCAGTATTATCGGCTGGTTTTTCCCGCAACTATTCAGGATCGGCTCAAGCGATGGACGGGTTCATACAAGGAACCTTGTCTCTCCCATATTCAATCTCGCCAAGAGAAGCTTACGAAGGAGAAAACTCAGGTTCCTGTTAACGCTTGTCTCGCTGACGCTGCTAGTCATGAGCTTCGTCACACTGACAAGCTTCTCGGAGGGGTACGGTGTTGTTTCAGGGAGTACGCCATCAAAGTCATCATGGGAAGGCGTGTTTATACGGGATGGTAGCTGGTCCAAGGGTGACCCTGTATTCCTATCGTTTGCTATCCCTGAGCAGGAGTGGTTAAAGAACCGGGATGAGGTGCAGTCAATGTACGTCAAGGCCGAGAACATGCCTCTTCGGGGACCGATGTTTACTATCAGCGGGATGCAAGTCTACGGAGTTATCGGAGGAACCGAGTCCGAGTTTGAAAACGTTAGACTGGAGTCTGTTCTGGCCTCCGGGTCTCTTCCCGTTCAGGGGGTGCTAGTAAGTGAATCATTCAGCGAGGAATCGGGTATCCTGTTGGGGGAGCCTGTCTCCTTTGGAGGAATATCTCTGCCCGTTGATGGTATTTTCGAGGACTCGGCGTTTTCCCGGTTAAAAGACCTCGATGGCACGCCTTACCTGAGCGAGAAATGGGTAAACATCAGCCCTGAAGGCGAGAGCCCTAAATATGTGTTGGAGGCTGTTGAGGCATCTGAACAGGTTATAATCAACCTTGACACAATCTCAAATTTCACCATGGTTGATGTGCGGCGAATCGGGTTCACCGTTGGGTCCTTTTATAGCGAGGATGAATTCGCTGAGAGGCTAGCACTTGAACGAGGGTACTTTGCCTACTCATCCACCGAGGATGGAGACTCGTATTTCAGGCTAGGTAATTATTTCGATGGAAAAGGCGCTAGCCTGGTTATCCCTTGGGTAATCGTGGTTCTCAACGTGGTCGTCACTATGCTCAACAGCATGTTTGAGAGAAGGAAAGAGATCGAGATACTCAGCTCTGTGGGTTTAAACCCCGCCCAGGTCTCCGCAATCTTCGTGGCAGAGGCAACTATAACTGGTTTCATCGCTGGTGGTCTAGGTTACCTGGCTGGCCTTGGGGTCTACAAAGTACTGGCCCTTCTAAACTTAGGTTTGCAGGTCCACCAGAAGGTCTCAGCAGTTTGGAGCTTAGCCAGCATTGGGTTAGCCATCTCCGCCGTCCTAACCGGGGCATATGCCGCCCTCCGAAACAGTACTGTGATTACGCCAAGCCTCATGAGACGGTGGCAGATGGATGATTCAAGCGGCGGGTTCGACAAGCCCTGGATGTTGAAGATTCCCGTCATCCTTGAGCCGGGGGAAGTTGACTCCTATCTTGAGTTCTTGGAGGAACGGCTACAGCGACTGACAACTCATCCCATCGAGATGACTTCAAGGATTATGTTCAACAAGGATGAAAAGCTGATCAGCTTCATCTACAGGTCGGTTCAGGCTTCAACCGGCACCCTGTACACAAAGAACGAGATAAAAATCGTGAAAATCGATGAATTTGAGAACACCGTCGAGATGGACAGTATCGGTGACCCCGCTTACGTTCACATCGTGGGCTCGATTGTCAGAAGAATTACGATGGATTATACCTCGATGAAGGGCGATTAACTCTTCTCGATCTTCTCTACCTGCCCGTCCCTCATCCAGACGATCCTGTCACTTGCCTTGATCATCTTGAGGTCATGCGTCGCGGCTACAAGTGTCAATCCCTGGGATTTGTTAAGGCCGTGAAGGAGGTCAATGATCTCCATGCCCGTGTTCAGGTCAAGGTTTCCCGTCGGCTCGTCAGCAAGGATGATAGCCGGGTCGTTTGCGAGGGCACGCGCTATGGCAACCCTCTGTTGTTGGCCTGCCGATAGCTCCCCTGGCCTGTGGTGTATGCGGTCCTCTAGCCCAACCATCTCAAGCAACTTTTCCGCCTTCCGGGTCCCCTCGTTAGTGGGCGTGCCCGCGAAAACTGTTGGCAGCGCCACGTTCTCAACTGCTGTAAGCACCTGAATAAGGTTAAAACTCTGGAAAATGTACCCGATCTTCCTGCACCTGAGCCATGCAAGCTCATATGCATCCAACTGGCTGATGTCAACTCCGTCAATGAACACGTTCCCATCCGTCGGCTTGTCCAGCCCACCGATAAGGTTGAAAAGGGTTGTCTTCCCTGAGCCGCTCGGGCCTACGATGCTGACGTACTCGCCCCGCCCGATGTTGAGGTTAACCCCATCAAGTGCCTTGACATTCTCGTTGCCCATCTGGTAATATCTCAAAAGATTTCTTAACTCGATTACAGTGTCATAGCTCATATCTTAACGCCTCCACCGGTGGCAGCTTGCTCGCTCTCCACGCCGGGTACAACGATGCAACGATGCTGAGAATAATGCTCATCATTGTTGTCCCGACCAAGAACATAGCCAGATCCAGAGACCCGACTTTAAATATGATATCAAACCCGGTGGTGAAACCCACCGATGCCAAAGCCGCCAGAACCCCAAGGAAGTAACCGATGAGTCCCCCTGTAGCTCCCTGTATCACCGCCTCTACAAGGAACAGCATCACGATGTGCTGGTCCAAAGCGCCTATGCACTTCATGGTGCCTATCTCCCTCGTCCTCTCGTACACCGAGATCAGCATCGCGTTCGTGATCCCGACAACAGATACTATCAGGGCGACCGCCACGAGCCAGTACTGGTATGCGTCAATCCCAAGGGTTCCTCCCTCGATTGCCGAGTATGTCTGGTAGAACCTGTCTGAAAGGGCGAGGCTTGTGAGGAAGCTGTTGGCCAGCGCAATAGATGTCACGTTGATGGCAGTCCTCTGGAACCTGCGTCGTATGTATCCAATTCCGAGCCGGTACGCGTCCATCAACGAGAAATGGATCATTCGGGTCTCGCCACTCATAACGATTGAAATCCCCCTTTGAAAGTTAAAGACGTTTCCACTATTTTTCCTCCCTATTCATGCTCCAGGCGAGACAGAGCCTTCTCATGAAGCCACCCGATTTTTTTACGCTCTCGTCGTCCCCATCTGTGAACAGGGTCGTCGAGTACGTCCCGTCATCAGTCGGCTCAATAACCACCCTGTTCTTTGCGTAGAGACTCGCTATCCCGCCGCTTGCCGAATTGTAGATGAAGGAGAATACAATAGAGTCGCCTTCTACGTTTTTCTTCATCATCCGTACCGCCATCTCCCTCCCCTTCTTGCTCTCGATCAGCTTCCCCTCGATGAAATCAATGTACTCATCGAGTTCCTCGGCGAACGCATGGATGGGCAGCTCAACCATGGTCTCCATTCTGCTTTCGTCCTTTTTCCCCACACTCCATCTACGGGTCAGACTGGGGGTTATGGAGACGCTGTTCCTCAACGCCACCAATCCCCCAATCAGGACCGCTGCGAGGCTGATGCCGATAGCACCGATGCTCCACATCGCGGACACCTTCTGCTTCACCTGCAACGCGGGGGTCACCATGTAGATGAACTTGTACGCACCGAGGCCAACCAAGTACCCGATGCATCCGCCGAGGATGCCTGTAACCGCTGCCTCAGCCAGGAATATTGCTGATATGTGGCGCGGGTTCATGCCAATGCTTGAGAAAATCATTACCTCCTGGCGTCTCTCGTAGTACGCGTTCATCATCGTGACGACAACGTTCAGGACGACAATCACCCATGGAATTACAATGGGCAGCCCCTTGCCTCCGAAGTATCCTGTCAGCTCGGCGAGGAAGACCCCAGAACCGGTGGACGCCCATGCCCTGAACCCCCGGTTCAACGCGGTTGTCCTGGCGTACTCCACAGCGTCGGCATCGGGCTCTAACACAATGTTAAGTCTAGTCAGCTTCAGGAGGGTCATGTTTCCGCTCGTCTCAATGTTTGTTATCACTACCTCATCAGGGCTACAAGGTGCTATGGCTTCGACGACGAGGTCAGGGCCGTCGAACTCGACCCTTGAATGCTCGATGATCTTTGTGGGGAGAATGGTGTCCCCGTCTAGGTCAGTTAAAATGCCAAGTTTTTCATCGTCCAAGAGGGCGACGATCTTGAGTTCATGCTCCTTTTCCTGAGCAAGCATGACAAAGGTGTCACCCACCGATGCGTTGAGTTTCTCGGCCATCCCCAACGATACCATGACCTCACCTGCGTTATCCCCAATGTACTCTCCCTCGACGACCGCTGAGTCCAACCGGTTCACATTAGCCTCGTGTTCCGGGTTCAATGCGAGAATGCCGAAGACATGGGTCCCCTCTATGTCCGCTACCGGGCGAATAACCTCCCTGTACTGCCTCTGGGGCTGACTCTCGTACCTTGGAACTACCTCGGTGACCTCGTCCGCCTCATTGAACCACTTGATCAGCCCGTAATCCAGTGGGAGTGGGCCTGAAGCTCCTACCCCTCCGCTGAAAGGAGCCGTGTCCATAGTGGGAGGGGGGTCAGGCGTCCGAATCATAACGCCGTCCTTACCGATTGGGGACCCGATCTTCTCCACGCTCAAACCGAAACCGGAGGTGAAGCTTGTCAAGCTGATGAAACTGGCCACCAGGAGGAGAACGCTGGTGAGTGTGAGCAGGAACCTGAGCTTTCTCCTCCTCAGGCTCCTCTTGGATATGCTGAGGATGGGTATCACCATGTGCTGGAGGCTCGCATTTGTGGTCTCTGGTCCCCTCTGTAGAATATATGGTACCAAAACTCCGGCAAGGGACACGAAAACCAGCGAGTAAGCCCCCATCCGAATGATATCAAGCGGGGTCGTGATCTGGGCGCCTGGATGCAGGCTGTAAAGCGCAGCAAGCAGGATAAGGAAAACGACTCCACTGATAGCCGTCTTTTTTAACGAGTCCTCATGGAGCAGGGTCGCAACGACCTGGGAGGTCAACGCAATGAAAACGATCAGTATGAACACAGACCTCTCGGCGTCCCCTATCATCGATGTCACAGAGATCTCAAGGTCCGTGAGAATAACGTACGCCTCCCTCAGTGACGTGAAAGCCTCTTCGGAGCCACCTGATTCCAGGCGGGTCTGGGCCGCCGATGTGAGTGACTCTGCCTTACCAAGCTTCTGCCTCTCCACCGCGAGGAAAAAGCCCTGACTCTCCTTGTCCAGTATCAAGCTAGTGAGGACCGCCGTCTTGTTGTAAATATTATCAAAGCTCTGGGGGAGGATCCTGTCGCGGAGGTCAGCCGATACCTGTTCGCCCTCCGACAGTCCCCCGTCAACGAAATCATCGATGAATACCGTCTCAGTGAACTGTTCGCTGCCTTTCTCCACGTGCGAAGTGACCCTGATTACAAAACTAAGGCCGGCGGGTACGTACACCTCCCCGCTGGGCCTATCGAGGTACGCCGAAACCGTACCGCTTCCCGATCCATAGTAAAGATTAACCTCGCCGTAATCCATCGTGTCCTGGCCGTTGGGTTCAAGGACCCTTATGGTTATCTCGGGAACAGCCGAGGTCTCGATGAAGAAATCCTTTCCTTCTAACATTACGGTGGCTGATTTCCACAACCTGATCGTTTCCATCTCAGTCCCCCCGTTGGGGTTGTGATAAACCCCGTATGGAACGTAATCGGTCTCACCGCCAGTCTCGTGGGACACAAAGAACAGGTACCCCCTGTCCTGAGTCATTTCCAGCTCAAACCTTCCTTCATCGTCAGTGACCGTTCCGCTGGAACTGTACCACCTTGAGGAGTATCTCCTGTAGAACCTCCTGTAGAATACGGCTACCTTTGCATCTGTTACAGGTTCCCCCGTTTCGTCGTCGACGACGTAACCAACGTACTCGGGGTCACCGAGGACTACGACGCTCGCTCCTATTACCGAGACGAGGATGATAAACAATAGCACTAATTGCCAGTACTTGGGGCTCATCACCGAAGAACGCGTCATCCAAGAAAAGATGTCACTTTAGGATAAAACTTTAACGAGGGCTAGTTTAGTTTGTCCTCTGTCCACTCATCTTCAGGGTCATCGGTCCAGCCCACGCAGTCATAGCATAGCAGACTCTTCTCGTCGCCGCACTCTTCGCAGAACTTGGAGTCGCATTCCTTGCACTCCTTGACCTCGGCTACTTCCATCCCACAGATCTCGCAGATTGGCATCCTAGCTATACGGGATTTGCCGATGAAATATATACATACCGAAAACTAAGCGAGGTCCCCGGCCAAGTGGTCGAGCCCCAGCCTCCTGAGGGCTGCTGGAGTCGGGTGACCGGTTTCCAGGCTCCAACCCCTCTCGGTGTAATACTCGTCAAGCATCAGTTCGATGTCCATGACTGTATCGCTGCTCCCTCCCTCGGTGAGCGGCGTGTCGGTGAACCGTTTTGGCACAGTGTCATCCTTCCTGCCAATTCCCTCCCTTATCCCGAACATGCGCTCGACTGTTGTGATCCTTGAGCCGACATCCATTATCTCCTGCTCCGTCAGCTTGATGCCCGTTGCCAGCTCAAGTGCTTCAGCGGCCCTTGGGAACTGTAGTATCATCATGTTCTGCATGATGTTCTTGCACGGCTGCAACGCGTCGATGACGGCGCACCAGTCCTCGAAGTAGGTAATGAGCTTGCCCTTGCCCACGTCTGACCGCCTCATGGACGCACCGGGGGCACCGAACATCTCCTGTCCGATTGATGGGTCGTCCGCGAGCTCAATGAAGGGCTCACTTCGGAGGTGATCCCCACCCCGCGTGGCGACCGCGTACCCGAGTCCGAACCCCTTGAGGCCACGCGGGTCAGCCATGATCAGGTCCATGCCCTTGACCGCGATCACGGCGTCGTGCCCCTTGCCCAGCTTCTCTGCGGCCTTGAACGCGCCGTCAGCCAGGATGTCTCCGAACCCTTCGCGTTTCGATATCTGGTGGATCAGGGTGATTATGGCCTCCTTGTTGCCCCAGTTGAGCTCAAGCCCACCCGTCTCCTCCTTTGATAGCTTGCCGTCCTCGTAGAGCTCCATGGCCCAGCCGATGGCTCCCACCGTGCTGAGGATATCGATGCCCAACTGGTTGCAGAGGTCGTTGGCAGTCAACGCCAGCTCGATGTCCCTGTTGCCCAGCCTGCTGGTGAAACTGCCGAGACTCTCGTACTCGGGGCCCTCGCCGTGTACTCCCTTGAATTGTCCTTCCCTGATAGAGTATATCCTGCTGCATGGAATTGTGCATGCAAAGCAGCCCCTTCCCTTCACGTTGTACTCGGCGGCCAGCCTCTCCCCGCTCACCTCAGAGGCGTGCTCAAAGGTGCCCTGGGTGTAGTTCCGGGTCGGTAGGAACCCGCCTTTGTCCGCCATCATGAGAATCCTGGTGGTGCCCATGAGGCGGCGTCCCTCGAATTGCTCGTGGTTCCTGATCTCACCCTCAAGGGTCAAGACAAGCTCCTTGAAGCCATCAGGGTCATGGACCTCTATGGCTCCCGTACCCCTTACCGCTATTCCCTTGATGTTCTTGCTTGCCATCACGGTGCCCATGCCCGTTCTGGCCGCGGCCCTCACCTGGTTGGCGAACAATCCGGCGTACATGACGCCGTTCTCCGCCGCAGGACCACAGATGAGAGTCTGGGTCCACTGGTCTTTCAACTGTTTCTTGATCCCAATGTCTGCCTCGAAAACCGTGCTGCCCCATATCCCGTCAGCATTCCTGATCTCGACCACATCCTCCCTGATGGAGATGTAGCTGGGCTTCTCCGCTTTTCCCTCGACGATGATCTGGTCGTACCCCGCGAACTTCATCTCAGGGGCGAAGTGGCCCCCCGCGTTTGTGTCCCCGAATATTCCTGTCAACGGGCTGCGTGCAGACACGTTGAACCTGCTCGCCGTGGGGAACATGGTGCCCACGAGGGGCCCCGTTGCAACCATGAGCTTGTTATCCGGCCCCAGAGGGTCTGTACCCGCGAGTACCTCCTTGTATAGCTTGGCCGCGTTGAACCCCCTACCCCCGATGTATTGGCGTGCCTCGTTCATATCCAAGGGGTCTGTCCTGTACGAGCCGTCGCTCACGTTGATCCTGAGGACTTTGCCCGCGTATCCCTTACTCAAAGCCCCATTCCTCCTTGAGTCTGCTGAACGCCTCAACCGGCGTCTCGGTGGACGGAGGCATCTCGGCGTACTCCAGTGTGCCTGTGGGGCACCTTGCCACACACTGGGGATCTCCACCGCACTGGTCGCATACAAGTGCCTTGTCGGTTACCTTGATGGCATCATAGGTGCACACTTTCTCACATATCCCACAACCCGTGCAGTCCTGCCAGCTGCACCAGGTCAAACCATCCTTCCTAGACAGTGCCTGCTCGGGGCAGGCTTCTATTGGCGGACACTCATTGCACTGGCGGCACGCCACTGGGTAGTCCAGGCCGTACCTGTCTTCCTTGTGTACGGTAATTCTCGCGAGGGATGGGCTGAACTTGTTGAAGTGTTCAAAACTGCACACCATCTCGCATTGACGGCAGCCGGCGCACAGCTCGGCTTTGACCTTGATGCGTTTCATAGCACCATCTGCTGGGTTTAATTGGGTTAATAACCCGCTCTACCCGAAAAATGGTTAAACCACTTTTTTGAGGGTTTTCATGCCCAGGTTCCCGCCGCTTATGACGACGCCTACCCGTTTCCCCCTGTACCTTTCGGGGTCTGACAGGAGGGCAGCGACACCAACTGCCCCCGCTCCCTCGACGAGCATGTGTGACTCGTGGAGGAGGAACTTGATTGCGGCCAGGATGTCATCCTCGGTGAGTATGGCCCACTCGTCGATGACCTCCATACAGATGTCAAAGCTGACGCTTCCCGGTTCAAGGCCGCCATGGAGCCCCTCGGCGTAAGTGTCCCGAAGTGGGATATCGTGGATGTGTCCCTTCTTGACGCACTCGTACATAACTGGGCTAGTGTCGCTCTGTACTCCGATTACGGTTGCGCTGGTCGCCTGCTTGATGACCGATGCAACCCCTGACGCGAGCCCTCCTCCGCCGACAGGTATCAACACTATGTCTAGGTCCGGCACGTCCTCAACCATCTCAAGCCCGACTGTGCCCTGGCCCTTGATGAGGTCTATGTCGTTATAGGCCGAGACGAATGTCATTCCCTCCTCGTCCTCGATCTTTCGTGCAAGCCTCTCCGAGACCATGTATTCCTCGCCCTCGATGATGAGCTCTACGCCATACTTTCTGATGGCATCTAACTTGACCTGGGGCGTCATCTCGGGGACGATGACCTTGGCTTTTACTTCCAGTTCCTTCGCCGCGTACCCCAACCCCTGAGCATGGTTTCCGCTGCTCGCAGTAACAACACCCCTGGCCCGCTCCTCCTCCGACAGAAGCAAGATCTTGTTGGTGGCTCCTCTGATCTTGAAGCTGCCCGTGACCTGCTGGTTCTCCAGCTTCAGCCAGACATCGCCGTCAATGAGCTTGCTGAGACCGGGGCTGTACTCCATGGGCGTCCTCCTGGCCCATTTCTGGACACGCTCGCGTGCCGCGTAGAACTCAGATAGACTGATCATGGGAAGAGTTTGGTTCTCTCCACTTATTTTAGTAATGGTCGGACGGCGTTGTAAGCTGCCTGACGTCTCTCCAACGCACTCCTGTGACCACAATCGGCCCTCAACGGTTCCCTGATTGACTCGTGCAGAGCCTTGAACTCATTCATTGCATCTCTCGCCCCCATCAACGCTCTCATGTTCGAGATCAACTCCTCGGCTGTCTCCTCAAGAAATACGTTCTCGCTCAGCAGGGCGTGTACGAGGCTCGTTGTCTCTCCCGAGACGCTCTGAATGAGGGTGTACTGGAGCGCGAAGCTCGTCCCAGCCAGTTTGTTGAGGAGGGCAAGGTCGGTGTCCCCCATTGTGGCCCCGAGAGCCAGGTTCATCAGGTATGGCAAGGAAAGGACATGGACCATAAGCCTGTCATGTTTCTCGGGGCCCACCTCCACAAACGATGCACCTGGAAACAGCTCGGCGGCCCATCTGGTCTCCTTGTCCGCGTCAACAACAGGTATGACCGCTACAGTCTTCTCGCTGAGGTTCTTCACTGAGGGCCCGAACATTGGATGTATTGACAGTGATTCGAAACCTTGTTCCTCTGCCTTCACCATCTCGGGGTATGTCCCAGTCTTCAGGGACGCAATCTCAATTATCCTGGCCCCTTTCCTCATGTGTTTGAGGGCGTTTCGTGTCTCCTCTGCTGTCTTGGAAACGGGCACCGAGACGATGACAGCGTCCGCTTCTTTCAGTATGCTAGAGCTGTCCCCCTTCCTGGCATCAAAGGAAACTATTGTGTGTCCCATCTTTGACAGGTGGTTCGTAAGCCAGACTCCCATCTTGCCGTCTGCTCCGATAATTGTTGCTATCATATCCCGATGGGAGTCAAGAATCCTAATAAAAGGGGTTTTGGGCAGGTAGAGTTACCCTGCCTTGGGGTAGGAACCGAGGTGCTTGATGTAGATGGTATGTTCTTTGAGCCCGTCCACGGCCGCACCCAGTGACTCTTCGGTGATATGACCGTCCAGCTCTACGAAGAAGATGTACTCCCAGGGAGTTCCCACCCTTGGCCTTGACTCGATCTTGCTCAGGTTCACACCCCTTGATGAGAACTCGCTCAGGGCGCTTACAAGCGTGCCCGGCTTGTGGGCAACGATGAAGGCTAGGGTCGTTTTGTCGTTTCCCGTTGGCCCGGGGTTCGCGTTCCCGATCTCAAGGAACCGCGTGTAGTTCTCGTTATTGGTCTCGATTCCGCGCGCCAGAATCTTCATCCCGTATTCGTCTGCGGCCTGGGCACTTGCGACACCAGCCGCATCCCTGATATCATTCTCCTTTATCCACTTGACGCTGCCAGCGGTATCGTAGAAGCTGACTGCCTCTATGTTGTGGTCCTCAAGCCACTCTCTGCTCTGGCCCAGGGCCTGTGGGTGGCTGTACGCCTTCTTGATGTCGGAGAGCTCGGCGTCGGGGTGGGCTATCAGGCAGTGTTGTATTCTGTGTATCTCCTCTCCGCTTGCCTTTAGGCTCCTATCGTTGAGCAGGTCGTATGCCCTAACTATGGTACCCTCTATGGTGTTCTCCACCGGTACGAGCCCGAAATCAGCTTTCTCTGCCTCTACGATGTTGTAGACGTCCCTCAGGTATGGGCATGGGACGCTCTCTACGTCCGTCCCGTAGTGTTTGAATATGGCTTCCTCGCTGTACGCGCCTTTCTCGCCCTGGAACGCTACTTTCATTGTCGTTCCTCCGCCTCCACACACAGATTGATGATCTCCTTGAATATTCTCTCAAGACCATCAGGGTCTATGTCCTTTGCCTGGGCCTTGTCTCTGATCCTGTCAAGGATGGTCTGCTCCCTGGTCTTGTCAACCACGGGTTTTCCGTGGTGCTTCTTGATCTCGCCAATCTTTAACGCTGCACCGACCCGTTCCTTGAGTTTGTTTATTATCTCGTTGTTGAGCCTGTCAATGGTTTCCCTGTGTGGTCTTATCTCATCCTCGTACATTTTATTCACCAAGTACCTGCGGAATCAGTCCCGCCCTCAATGCGTGGTCAGCTAGCACCACTGCCATCATCGCCTCCACCACGGGCACCGCCCTGGGGACGATGCATGGGTCATGCCTGCCCTCGACCTTAATGGTTGTCTCCTCCATCCTCTGGAGGTCAACAGTTTTCTGCTCCATCCCGATGCTTGGAGTAGGTTTGAACGTGACCGTAGCTTCTATTGGCATACCGCTGCTGATACCGCCCAGGATTCCTCCACTGTTGTTGGTTACAGTGACCACCTTTCCGTCCCTGATGATGTACTGGTCGTTAGCCTCTGAACCCCTCATCTCGGCGTACCCAACTCCCACACCGAACTCCACCGCCTTCACTGCGGGGATAGCATACAGTGCCTTGGCGATATCCCCCTCAAGGGTATCGAAGATAGGATGGCCTATCCCACTAGGTGGGGTCAACACAACCACCTTGACCTTGCCCCCTACGCTATCTCCCTCTGATCTCGCCTCATCGATGACCCTGATCATCTCCTGAGCAGCCGACTCGTCGGGGCATCGGACGATGTTGGATTCCGTGACTATGACCTGGTCCACGTCTTTGGCCATAACGGAACCGATCTGGTAAGTATAAGCAATAATATTGGCACCGATACTGTCGAGGAGCTGTTTCGCTACCGCCCCGGCGATAACGAACCCTGCGGTGTTCCTTCCTGAGAACCGTCCCCCTCCCCTCGGATCCTGTTTCTCCCCGTACCTTATACCCGCCGTATAGTCAGCGTGGCCCGGCCTCGGTGTCCACCTTGCTTCCAGGTACTTGGACGAGTCCCTGTCCCGATTCCTGATTATTATAGTGATAGGTGCGCCCGTGGTTACGCCCTGGTAGAGGCCCGTCAACACCTCGGCTTTGTCAGCCTCGTTTCTGGTGGTTGATACACTGCTCTGCCCTGGACGCCTCCTGTCAAGGTCAGCTTGCAGCTTCTCCATGTCCAATTCCAGCCCCGCTGGGCAGCCGTCAATTACAACGCCGACTACCTTACCGTGGCTCTCCCCTATACTGGTTATCCTGTATGATGTGCCCAACGTGTTCATTCTATTCTCCTCGTTTCCGCTCCAAGAGACTCTAGGTCGTCCCAGAACCCTGGGTACGATTTGTTCACGCAGTCCCTGTCCTTGATTATGGTCTCCCCATCGGCTAACGTGCCGAGGACGGCGAAACTCATTGCGATCCTATGATCACCGTGTGGGTCTATGACAGCCCCCTTGAGCAGCCCGCCCTCGATGATACAGGAATTTTCCTCTACGTGAATCCTCGCCCCCATTGCTGTAAGCCCCTCAGCCATCGCCAGGAGCCTGTCAGACTCCTTTAACCTGAGCCTCCCAAGCCCTGTCAACGTGCTCCTGCCCCTGGCTATTGAACATAGGCTTGATACTATCGGGAACATGTCAGGGCTATCGCTGAGGTTCATTTCTATACCCCTCAGGTACGACCTCTCAGCAGTGACCCTGTTCCCCTTGACTTTTACCTGCGCCCCCATCAGGTCGAGAGCGTGCATTATCTCCTTGTCAGCCTGGCTGCTGTCCATGTCCAGTTTGTCAACGTGGACCTTGCCCGATAGCACCCCTGCTGCTAACATGAATGCGGCCGATGACCAGTCCCCCTCTATACGGGTCCTTGTCGGCTTGTACTCTCCTAGGGGGATCCTGATCTCGGCGCCGCCCTGTTTTGAGGTCGCCCTGACTCCGCATTTCCTCATTGCGTCGAGCGTCATCTGGACGTATGGCTTGGACTCAAACCGTTTGGTGACCTTGATTGTAACAGGTTCCTCCGAGTAGGGAGCGGCCAGGATTAATGACGAGATGAACTGGCTACTGACGTCGCCCCTGATCTCCGCCACTCCCCCTTTCATTTTTCCCTTGATACTAATTGGAGGAAATCCCCCCTTACTTTCGGTTTGGACGCCCAGCTGTTCCAGTGCCCCTAGCAGTGGGGCGTTTGGTCTTTTCAATAACTGAGGGGCTCCTGTGACGATACATTTCTCCTCCAGGAGGCTACAGGTGCCCAGCAGCAGCCTGAGGGTTGTCCCTGACTGGTTGCAATTGATGGGCTCGGAAGATGCTGTAAGCTGTCCCCCCTCTACTATCCAGTTATCCCCCTCTTTATCGATCTCGATACCCAGCGACTTCAAACCGAATACAGTTGCTACGGTATCATCGCAGACAAGGGAACTCTCCAATACGCTCCCCCCCTCCGCGAGGGCAGCTGTTATTAGGTGGCGGTGGGTCATGCTCTTGCTCGGCGGGGCCTTGACCGGACCGTAGATGTCACTTTTTCTGATGATCGCACTCAAGGTAATCGTCTCCTAATCTCCTGGGCAACCGCCTCAGCGGACTTGCCCGTGGTGTCTATCTCGATCTCGGCGTACCGCTCGTAAACGGGGCTTCGCTTCTTGATCAAATCCTCGACGGTCTTCTGGGGGTCATCCACTTTGAGCAACGGCCTGTGTGACTCCTTTCCCGTCCTATCCAGTATCTCATCGACACTTGCCGTCAAGTACACCAGGGTGCTTGTTTCCCTCAACGCCTCGGCGTTCACGAGGTCGGCTAGTGCTCCCCCTCCACATCCGATGACGTAGCCATTCTTTCCTGCTAGCTCCATGACGAGGTCCCGCTCAAGCTCCCTGAACCGGGTCTCCCCGTCCTCGCTGAAAATCTCGGGGATTGTCTTCCCCGTCCTCTTCTCTATCTCCTCGTCCATGTCTATGAACTCGTAGCCAAGGGCTTCCGCTAGGAGTGCCCCTGATGTAGTTTTCCCGACACCCATGAACCCGTAGACAGCGACATTCATCTAGTGCCTCTCCAGTAACGCCATTTTGGCTGCGTCATACATGGTTTGGGCCGAAGGCCGCACTCCGGTCCAAATCTCGAACGCCTCTACACCCTGGTAGACAAGCATCCAGAGGCCACCTAGCGATCTACCCTCCGCCTCCTCTGCGTCAAGCATAATCTGGGTCTTCTGTGGGTTGTAGACGATGTCGAAGACCATCTGCCCATCGTGGAGGTATTTCTTGTCGATGGGTGATTCGCCAACGTTGGGGTGCATCCCCACTGATGTTGCGTTGACTATGATGTCTGCGGACTCGATGAGCGCCTGGTCGCGGATGATCGATCCAAAATTGGTGCCAATTCTCTCGGCCAAAGCCCTCGCCTTCTCCTCAGTCCTGTTGAGTATAGTAAGCTCCTTGACCCTTGGCTTCAACTGCGCCGCCAGGGCATTCGCTGCCCCTCCAGCCCCCAGTAAAACTGTGTTTGTCTGGCTGATATCCCCGTAGGACTCAATCAGTGCCCTAACTCCGCCCGTGGCGTCCGTGTTGTACCCTGTGAGCACTCCGTCCTTCCACTGGAGCGTGTTCACCGCTCCAGCCATCTCGGCTGACTCGTCCAACTCATCAACGAGCCTTAGCATCTCTATCTTGTGTGGTATGGTAACGCTTCCACCGCCGAACTCGTCTGCCCTGATCCTAGTACTGATTATTTCTGCAAGCTTTGATGGCTCCACTCCCAGCGAGCTGTACTCGTGGGACATGCCCAGTTCATTGAACGCCGCGTTGTGCATCGGCGGACTGACTGAGTGGCCCACGGGGTAGCCCAGAAGGTAGAACTTCACTTGGTTATCCTCCCATAAATTTCCCTGATGTGGGTTAATGGGACCTGTCCAGGCCCCAGCTCCTTTCCCTCATCAAGGGACGCGTACGTGAATAGGGCACCTGAAAGGGGTGCCATGATCCTTGACGTGACCCCTTTCGTCCCCATGCCGAATGAGACGTTTCCGGGGTGCTCGTTGTTGAATTTGATGTACGGCAGGTTGTCCAGAACCGAATCGGTCCAACCTATGATCTTGACCACGTCGCATCCTGTCTTTTTTAGCTCAGCGTATTTTTCCTCAAGCTGGCCAATGTTTAGCGGGTGCTTGAAATCGTGGTGCGAAGCTATGACTTTCGCGCCTTCCTCTTTCAGGTCGGAGACAACGTTTTCGAGGTTCTCCGTGGTTGACGCCAGGTCAATATACGTGAATCCAGCTTTCACTGCTTCAGTTAGCGTTTTAACGCGTTCCTCTTCCGTTTCCTTTGCCTTTCCGCCCTGGTCCTCGCGTCTATTGGTGCCAATAAGGGGGGCATTACTTGCCTCAACGATTTCAGCGAAATCCAACGGTTCATCCCGATAGTCGATCCTGATCTCGATGAGGTCTGCCTCTGTTCCTACCCGTTTCACGTCATCGACTGTCTGTCGCGTGGTCATCGACTGGATCGAGACGCATATCCACGGCCTCAACGTAACTCCCTCAGTGCTGACACGATAATGTCCTCTGAGAGGTACTCTAGCAAGGGCTCGCTCCCTATACCCGTCGGGATGACGAACCTTATCCTGCCGTCCTCCGCTTTCTTGTCCATGTGCATGACCTCCATCATCTCGTCGATGGCCAGAACAGGCACCTTGGTGGGTAAACCTATCTTCTTAAGCAGTCTCTCCTGTCTAGCTCTCATCTCTCTGTCAACCAGGCCCATATTCTCAGCTATCAAGGCTGCAACCATCATGCCGATGGCGACACCCTCGCCGTGGTTGATTTCATGCTTTGACAAGTTCTCCACCGAGTGCCCCGTTGTGTGGCCGTAATTCAGTGATGCCCTGATTCCCTTGTTGTCTCGCTCGTCCTGCTCGACGTACCTTGCCTTGATGGCTGTGCATTTTGCGATGATCTCGACCATGACTTCCTGCCCGATCTCTTCCACTGGCGTGTTCTCAAAGATTTTGACTATTTCCTCATCCGAGATTATCCCGTATTTCACGGTCTCGGCGAGCCCTGATCTGATCTCCCTCTCAGGAAGTGAATTGAGGAACAGCGGGTCGATAACTACCTTTGATGGCTGGTGGAAGCTCCCCACCAGGTTCTTTCCCATTGGGTGGTTGACCGCTGTCTTCCCCCCGATGCTGCTGTCCACCATGGCGAGCAGGGTCGTGGGTATCTGAACAACATCGATTCCCCTCATGTAGATTGATGCAACAAAGCCTGCTAGGTCTCCCACAGTCCCACCTCCCAGTGCCACAACCGTCGATTTCCTGTCGAGGCCGTATTCCAGCAGTTTCCCGAGGACTATCTCGACTGTCTCCCATGTCTTGGCCTCCTCTCCATCAGGGACCATGATTAGGTCATGGGTTCTTCCGATGGATTCTAGGAGGTTCCCGTAGAGATCGTTGATGATCGGTGTTGTGATGACAGCTAACTTACCGTTCTTAGGCAAGTGGTCACAAAGTCTCTCGACTAGTCCTGTTCCGACAATAATGGGGTATGAACGAGCCCCCAGGCTCACTTCGATAGCTTTCATGTCTATAACCTTCTGTTGGTTGCTGCGATTATAGGTTTTATATCCTCTATGAAAGCCTTAAAGTCCTCTGGACTGAGGCTCTGGGCCCCGTCACACAGTGCCTCCTCTGGGTGAGGGTGCACTTCAACCATGACTCCATCAGCACCAGCGGCAATCGCTGCCTTTGACATGGGTGGAACCAGGAATCTGCTTCCCGTGCCGTGGCTCGGGTCTACTATAACCGGTAGATGGCTGATTGCGTGTAGTATCGGGGCTGCGCTGATGTCAACCGTGTTCCTCGTGATGGTCTCGAATGTCCTGATCCCCCTCTCACACATGATGACGTTGGGATTTCCCTCCGCGAGGATGTACTCGGCGCATCCGAGCCACTCGTTGATTGTAGCTGACATGCCCCTCTTGAGCATCACTGGCTTGTCAGACCTTCCAACCTCCTTCAGGAGCGGAAAGTTCTGCATGTTCCGTGTGCCGATCTGGAGGATGTCCGTATATGAGGCTACCAGTTCAACCTTGTCTGCGTCCATGACCTCTGTGACAATTGGCAGACCAGTTTCTTTTCTCGCCTCAGCAAGGAGTATTAGTCCTTCCTCTCCAAGTCCCTGGAAGCTATATGGCAGTGTGCGTGGCTTGAATGCCCCTCCCCTGAGGATCTGGGCTCCCCCCGCCTTCACTACTATGGCCGCTTCGAGGACCTGTTCACGGCTCTCGACGCTGCAAGGTCCAGCCATGATGATGACCCGATCTCCTCCTATCTTCACGCCGTTGACATCGACGATGGTCTTCTGAACATCATCGTTCTTGACCGCGAGCTTGATCTTTCCTGGGATCGGGATATCGCATACGGCTACCATGGCTTTACCTCCTCGTGTTGATGTCTAATAAGTGAAATGGGTACTTTGAACTGTCCATCTGTGTTGATGGGTTGGGTAATTACAGTTTCTTTGTTGAGTTGCTTGTTTAGAGGCAAGCCTAATGTTGTTGCCTCTGATTCGTGTCGGGTTAATGGAATTGGCGCATTGATTACACCTAGTACCGCTTCTAGTCCTTTTACATCATATAAGCATATTGAAATGGAGGAATAATACCGACAATGGTTTAACCGTGGGTCCTGGACTAACGGCCCCGCAACACCCTTAAAACAGCGGGAGCCGCAAGAAAATCCATGAGTGATGAGACCTCTCCCTTGACCCGGCTTATGCAGACCGAGGGATTCAAGCCCTTCAGTGGTCCCGACGCGTTCCGTGTTCTTTCTAAGGCAAAGGCAAGGCTCAACCTGGATAAAATGGAGATGGAGGACATCCTCAACGCCGTCTCAAGCCTCGGGGTCCTCATGGAGACCGAGATCGCGTTGATCTACGCCCTTCAGGATCAGATATGCACCCGATGCGGCTGGTGCTGTACCGAGAACACTCCGCTCAATGCTCCCAAGGACGAGCTGAAGCGTATAGCTGCGTTCAAGAAGAGCAGCTACAAGAAACTCAAGAAGAGGATCAGGGCGAGGCCCAACAGGGACGGGACAATGCGGCTCACAAGGCACCCCTGTCCCTTCCATGGGGACGGGTGCAGCGTCTACTCTGTCAGGCCCGGTGTGTGCCGCTCGGTCCCGACCAACATGATCCTAGCATCGCTGGCGGGAAACGGGTCTTATCCTGCTAAATGCGAGATCAGCGACGACCTTATGGCTGAGTTGGTCATCAAGCGTGCGCTGGAGGAGAAGATGGCCCGTGAAACTCCTGATCTGATGAAAGAGATAGCCGATAAGAAGCGGGAGGAGATGGGCCGTCTATCACAGATGACCCAGGCCCAGAGGTTCCAACACCTGGTGAGCCGCCACAAGGCCAGGTTAAAGCAGGTTTAATGACAAAGTTTTTTGAGCCATGAGTACCGTCTCCGAGTAGGAGACCATTTCATGAAGCACATTATTCTCGATACGGACCCAGGCATTGACGACGCCCTGGCTTTTATACTCGCGTTCAACAGTCCCGAGCTCAAGGTAGAAGCAGTCACCACTGTGGCCGGCAACGTCAACCATATCAAGGGCCACAGGAACGCAAAGAAGCTGATGGAGTTTCTGGGCGTCACCGATATCCCCGTGTGTGCAGGTGCAGTTATCCCGCTCATCAAAAAGCTAGGTCATGCCGAGGAGTTCCACGGGAAGACCGGGTTGGGCGACTCCGAGCTCCCTGAGCCTACTATGACCACCGATCCCAGGAGCGCAGTTGATATCATCATTGAAAAGGCCGATGAGCTGGGCAAAGATTTGACCCTGGTAGCCGTAGGGCCTTTGACCAACATTGCAGTAGCGATTCTCGCCGACCCCGCGCTCCCCGAGAAGGTGGATAAACTGGTCATCATGGGCGGAGCCTTCAACCTGACCCCGTACGGTCATGGGAACGCCAACAGCGTCGCAGAGTTCAACATCTGGCTGGACCCGGAGGCGGCAAAGATAGTGTTCAACAGCGGCATACCCATCATAGCGGCGGGACTTGACACCACAACCCACCCCGAGTACAGGATGAGCCGGGAGATGTTCGAGCGGATCGCGTCAAAGGGCAACAGAACCACCGACCTGATAAACGACCTATGCGGGAGCCTGGTGGAGAGGTTCAACGGTTTCAGCTTACACGACCCACAGGCAATGGCTTATGTCATCGACCCATCCATGTTCACCACAGAAAAATACAAGGTGGATGTGGAGTGCAGCGGCGAGCTGACCCGTGGCATGACCGTCGTTGAAAGGCGGCTCTATCGCATAGTCAAGGACAAGGCCAACGTTGACGTGGTGGTCAATGTGGACGCCGGCAGGTTCTTGGGCCTCATCGAGGAAAGAATCTCGGGTGAGTAGATGATCGAACTCATCTGCCTGGGCGCCATCAACTGGGACATCAACCTGTTCATGGAGCGGCTTCCAAGGAACGGCGAGGAGGTCTCCGTTAACGAGATCCAGAGAGTCTCAGGGGGGACCGCAGCAAACGTTTCTGTAGCCGCAGCACGTATCCTCGGGCGTAACAAAGTCGCGTTCATCGGTGCATTGGGAGATGACAGCATCGCGAAGGAGCAGATCAGGATACTCGATGACGAAGGCGTTGACCCAAACGGCGTCCTCATCGTCAAGGGCGAGGAGTCCGGGCAGGCGTACATCAGCATCAGCGAGGACGGCGCCAACGAGATCCACACGTACTTTGGGGCAAACCTAAGGATCAAGGGTGACCATATTTCTGACGAAGAGAGGCTTGGACTAATCAAGGAAGCCAAGATTTGCGTCATCATGGATCCCCCTGTCGAGACCGCTAAGAGGATGGCAGAGGAGTGCAGGAGGCACGGCGTCAAGGTTATCTGGGACCCCGGTGTCTACGCAGAGGAGGGGCTAGATGCTCTTCTCCCCACGTTGCAGAACGTTGACTACTTTATCCTCAACCACATCGAGTACGAAAACCTCCTAGGAACCAGTGATCCCAAGACCGTGTTGAAAGAGCTGGGGCGGGCTACAGATGACATGACGTGTATCATCAAACATGGTGCCGACGGTTGTACTCTATGCGAAGATGACGGAACAATTATCCAGATGGAGGCAGTCCCCCTCTCTGACCTCGGATTGAAGGTGGTTAACACGGTTGGATGCGGAGACGCTTTCATTGGTGGGTTTGCAGCTGGTCTTGTTGTAGGATTGAGTCACATCGACGCCCTCAGGCAGGCAAGCGCAGCGGGTAGCTACAAGGCGACGAAAATCGAGACGCGGGGAGGACCGACAAGGGATCAGCTGGATCAATTGCTGAATCTCTGGAAGGCCCTCTAGGCAATATAAGGCGCGATAAAAACCGCCATACCCAAAGCCACGACCCCCGTCATTATTGACATGAGAGCAGCGAAACCGAAGGGCTTCAACCCAACTTTTGCGATGTCACTGAATCTAACCTTTGAGCCAACGCCAGCGAAGGCAATTGACAACAGGAACGGTATGATGCTTGATTTTAACGCGGTCTTGGCGATAATCCACGCACCGTGGAACGCCGGATTAATGACTGAGCTCAGACCCGCGCTTACCAGCGAGTTGACGAGGAAGACGATGGCGAAAAGGGGTACCGAGACCCTGGCCGTCAGCTTTCCCTTCTCTGACTCTAACCTGTTGAGGTAGAACGTTGATGCCAGAACGATAGGCGCTATCATGAATATCCTGATTGACTTTATGATGAGCGCGGGTTGCATGTATTCAGGGCTCAGCGTGGATGCCGCCACTAACACCTGGGCTGACTCGTGGACTCCTGAGCCTACCCAGATGGCATAGACCATGGGGTTTCCTAGGAACCAGTCAAAGACGGCCGTGTTAGTGAAGAGGTACGGGTACAGGAACATGCTGATGAGGCCGAATAGGGTGATGCCGCTTATGGCGATACCGATCTCTTCCTCCTTGGCGCCGATGGCGGGCGCAACCGCCGCTATGGCCGAGGCACCGCAGATGGAGGTGCCCACCCCGATGAGTATGGCAAGTCTGTTTGATATTCCTAGCCTTTTCCCCAAGATGATGCTTGTGATGAACGCGAACAGTACAATGACTATGGCGTTGATAACACCGACCCCAACTACAAGCCAGACGCTTGCACTTGTAACTAGCCCCAGCAACGCTATCGATAATTTGAGGAGGCTTGACGACGAGTAGCCTAGACCTTTACTGACCTTGTCAGGTATCTCCAGTATGTTTGAGGCCGCTATACCTATCAAAAAGCTCCACATCAGTGCGCTTATGGGTTTGAACTGGGTCCAGATGGCATACCCGCATAGCGCCATGAACATGGCGAAGATCAGACCAGGGATGTTTTCGGTGAACTCTTCTGCGTTAAGCCTCGGCAAGGTTGTCCTCAGACCAGTCAAGCCGGGGCTAATCTATTTAACGGGTTTTTTACTATCCCCCAGTAGAAACATATCCCAAGAGATTTGATTAAAGTTATAAAATACCACAACGGATTCTTGGTATCATGAAAGCCTATCATTATACAGAGATAGAGAACCAGGACGTACCAGAGCCTGCTGAGAAAGTCAAGATCAGATGGCTCATCAACGAGAAGCAGGACGCGCCAAACTTCGCCATGAGACGGTTCCAGGTAGCCCCAGGCGGCAACACCCCGTACCACACACACCCATGGGAGCACGAGGTCTACGTGCTTGAGGGTGAAGCGGTTGCAGTAAGCAAGGACGGCGAGACAAAGATTGGTCCAGGCAGCGTTGTACTGGTCCAGCCTGACGAACAGCACAACTTCGTCAACAAGGGTGACACCGATTTCGTGTTCCTCTGCATGATCCCACTACAAAAGTAGTGCAACTCCCTTCTATCTTCATATTAAATATTTTCGAACTGTCTCAGTGCAAACGAACCAGACTCGGTCGTGTGTATATAGAACAATGCTACTTGTTTGTAGTCTACAACTACACACTATACGTTATAGGGCGATTCTGAGGACTCATAGTATCAGTAGGGGTCAACACCGTGAAAAACCGTCGATCAAAACTCGAACTCTATCTGGACGTGCTCGACGTCATCAAGGAAGGCACAATCAAGCCCACGCGAATAATGTACGGCGCGAACCTTTCCTGGAAACTAGTTCAGGACATCCTGAGCAGCCTCGTAACACAGGGCCTCATCGATGAGACCGATCTATCGACGTCACGTGACAAGAGGACCAACAGGGTCTACCATATCACGCAAAAAGGTGAAAGCGTCATCAAATACTTCAACCAGGCAAAGAAGCTGATCGAGGTGGACGAGCCTGAGTTCAAGCCCATCCAGATAGTCAGGGACAGATAAACTCCCTATTTTCGTATAAAATTAGAGTTTCAGGGGATTACCATACCTTTCGGCATGGAAAATCTCCGCCCTTTCCCTGCGTGCGCGGGGCTCAGGCTCCTGGTCAGGTACTCCGATGGGCAGCACGCATATCACGTTCATCCCCTCTGGGACCTCCAGCAGCTCCTTGGTCTCTGGCTGGGTGAAAGCCCCGATCCAGCATGTACCGTACCCCAGCTCCCATGACTGTAGAACCATATGTTCAACGGCTGTCATCACGTCACGCTCGACCCACCTCTCATAGATGGTTGGGTCAGTCTTGTCCTTTGACAGGGCAACCACGACGACCCCGGCGTCCGCGATCCACATCTGCTTGCGGGCGATCTCTGCCATCTTTGTCTTAGTCTCATCGTCCTTGATGACAATGAACTCCCACGGCTGCTTGTTGCCCGCCGACGGTGCCTGCCTGGCGGCCTCAAGTATGACCTTGAGATCCTCCTCCTTGACTGGCTCCTTCTTGTACTTTCTCACGCTTCTCCTTGTCAGGATCGCATCTTTGACGTTCATGAGGTACCCGTTGTAACACCGGGATTTAACCCCATTGACGAGCAGATGAGCCTTTATACGCGTAGAATTAACTAAAACCATGACACTTTACCGCATCGCAGTGGCTAGCTTTAGTCACGAGACACTCACCTTCTGCCCAGAGCCCACAGACCTTGAGGCGTGGGAGGGGGGCGGCATCAGGTATGGGCATGATACCCTAGACACATCAAGGGAGGGCAAGACCTACATCACTGGATTCAAAGAGGCGGTAGACGGCCTCGATGACGTTGAGTTGTTGGGGGTTCTGCGTACGGGTTGGCCCAAGACAACGGGGTACGGTAGCTGGATTAGTACCGAGGCGTTTGACGTTATCACGGCCAGGATCACCTCCCGGCTTGAGGAACTGGGTAAGATCGACGGTGTTCTCCTTGCCCTCCACGGGGCCATGGCGGTCAGGAACGTACCCAGGCCGGAGGCCGAGATCGTGAGGAGGGTTCGCCACGTTGTGGGCGACATCCCTGTCATGGTGACCTTTGACCTCCACGCCAACGAGGACGCGGAGATGGCCAACGCGGCCGACGGAGTCTTCGTGCTTAAGACCTATCCACACCTCGACAGCCACGAGACAGGTTACACTGCCTCAAAGTGCATGATCGAAACGCTCAGGGGCAATTTCAGGCCCACGATGGCGTTCAGGAAACCGCCGATAGTGTCCGCGAGTGTTTTCCAGGCCTCAGAGTTTCACCCAATGAAGAGCGTGTATGACCGGTGTAGGGAGTGGGAGCGAAAGGGCGTATACTGTGCATCGGTAGCACCAGGATTCGCCTACGCGGATGTTCCTGACCTTGGAGCAAGCGTGTTCGTGGTCACGAACAATGACAGGGCTCTGGCCGAGGAGGCCGCTCAGGACCTCCATGACCTCATGTGGAGTCTCAGGGAGAATCTGACAAGAACTCTCCCTGGTGCAGAGGAGGGCGTCAGGCAGGTGATGGAGATGGTGGCAAACGGGAACAAGCCTATCGTTATCGCGTACCATGATGACAGGCTGGGCGACGGAACCCATGTCGTGAGGGAGCTCCTTGAACAAGGTGCGGTAAACTGGTGCAACACCTGCACCGCGGACCCTGATGCACTTGACTACCTCAGGGAGAACCACTCCGTCGGTGACATGGTTGACCTCAGTGTCGGGGCTTGGCTCCATGAGATCAGCGGGGAACCAGTGGAGATCAGTGGCGAGATAAGGTACCTTGGCGAGCTTGTATGGGTCGAGACAGGACCCATGGGCAGGGGAGCCTCGAGGATACTTGAGAACGTCGCTTGGCTTTACCTAGGTGAGAACAGGCACGTGGTGCTGACGGAGAGGTTGTACGCGCCCATGAGCAGCGACCCGTTGAAGGCCATGGGTATAGACATGGACTCCATCGACATCGTGGAGATCAAGAGTAGGGTCCACCACAAGGCATACTGGGACACCTGGAGCGCGGTTGACTTTCCCGTTGATCCGCCTGGGTTAGGGCCTGCCAACCTCGGGATACTAGAGTACAAGTACCTGCCATGGGACATTTATCCAATTGGAGAAAAATACCTGAATAAACCTCAACTTGGATCAAAGGCATAGTTTTTTATGACGATTCATTAAAACAATACCGTGTCCGACGCGCACACTTCCCAGTTTTTTTACTAAATACTACCTATTTTACTACATTATGTTCAATATCATAGTTAAATAACTATACAAAATGTACAATAATGGGGTGAAAACTAAACAATAAGTTAATATATCATTCTCGTCGAGTATTTTTAAGCCAAGTCGGTGATATCACTGTCTCCGTTGGCGGGTACAGGGAACGAAAATCATTATGCATAGCAGTAGGGTGTTTATCGTTGTCCAACCCCGTACCCACTTTTCCACTTACGATTAGCCTTAAAGCGGTGAATTGCCCCCGTATAGCTGATTATATTGCTACCCGAGGGAAGATCGATACAGAAGAGCAGAGACATGCTCAAAGGCGCCATTGATATTCACATACATGCCGGTCCACACCTGACCACGAGTCCAAGGAGCGTCACGCCAGTTGAGGCCGCCACCCAGGCTAGGGACGCCGGGATGAGGGCCCTTGTCTACATGGACGTGTTCCAGATGAGCAACGGCACGGCCCAGATCGTCAACGAGGTCGTACCCGATTTCATCACTTACGGGGGCGTCAACCTCAACACAGTTTTCGGAGGCATCAACCCGAGGGCGGTTCGTACAAGCCTCACCTATGCAGATGGCGCAAAATACGTCGCCTTCGGCACTCACAGCACCCACTGGATGGCGAGCCGCGAGGGCCACTACATTGACGGTGTGTTCAAGACGTTCCAATCCACCGACGAGAAGTTCAAGCATGAAGAGCTTGGGCGATCAATCAAGATACCTATTGACGAGGCACCCACACCCGAGATAGTCGAGATCCTAGAGATGGTGGCGGCTAACCCCGATGTCTACCTCATCACCGGTCACGTCTCTGCACCGGAAGCGGTCAGGCTAGTAGAACTCGGTCATGAGTACGGCATCAAGAAGATGGTCGCATCAAGTACCGTGTTCAAGATAGCAACCATGGACCAGCTAGCACACATGGCTGACCTTGGCTGCCTTATCGAGTACACGTTGGCAGCATACGGTCACAGCTCGGGGACCAGGAAGACCGATTACTATGCCGAGATCAAGTATGCCAGCGATTACATCCCAAACAACTTCCCGAAGACCAGCATCAAGACCGTCGCATCACACATCAACGAGCTTGGGGCAGAGAACTGCGTTATAGCAAGTGATTACGGCGTCTACACGATGGCTCCACCCGTGGAAGGGCTGAGAGAGTTCATCGCGTTACTGCTGGACCTCGGGTTAACTGATGAACAGATCAAGACCGTTGTGCAGAAGAACCCAGAAAAGCTTCTGGGTCTCTCTCCTTCCTAGTTTTTTAGCTTGTAGGCTACCGCCTCGATCATTATCAGACAGTTATCGTTCAAAAAATCCGTGAAAACAGTCATCCTCGCCGGATATTTCTTGAAGATTCCCCTGGTGGCATCTTTCATTCCCTTGAAATCTTCCTTGCTTCTCAGGTAGACTGTTGTTTGGGCGATATCGTCAAGCGATGCTCCTGCTGCAGCGAGGGTTTTCTCAAGGTTCCTGAACGTGTACTCTGTCTGCTCGTTTATATCCAGCTCCGATGGGGCTCCCTCGTATGTCCATGCTCCATGATGGGCTGTATATAACAGATCACCAGCCCTAACGCAGTAACTGAAAGTATAGTCGGGGTTTCCATGTAGCTCAAAGTGTTCGAGACTCATGACCATAGTTTATCTGGTATAGTAAAATAACCTGCGAACAAAAAATTGGCAGGGTCGAGTGAAAATCTAGAGATGTGGTAAACCCAATATAGTCTCCGGGTTTGTCTTGCTCATGGCCCTGATGTCTTCGTGGGGCAGCCCCATGTCCAGGAGGCACGCGATGAACTCCCTGAATCCCTCAACGGGTGCGGGAAGCGTGTAGACTCCAAAGTCGGTGCAGATGATGCAATGCTTTGCGCCCAGCTCCTGAATTTGCTCGGCCACGTGCTTGATTCCGCCCTCGTCCGCGCCGCTCATGCCCTCGTCAATAGATGCATATTCCCGCTCGACATAGTAGTGGGTCTTGGGGATGGTGGTGGTGTGAGTGTACGCTGCCAGAGTGTATTCGATGAACGCGCCCTTGTCTGTCATGTGCTGAAGCTGGTCCGTTGACGCTATCTTGGTCACCGCGCTTGAGACCACTGTCTTCTTGATTCCGTACTCCTCCGCAAGATCAACGAGCCTCACGCCCTCTTCTGCTGAAACGTGCCCAGTGATCATATATACATGGGGGTTTGCCGCAATGAGCTTGAGTATCTCGTCCAGGTCGTCGCCAGGTGCCTCGTTAATGGGTATCCTGATACACCTGTCAAGCTCTTCTGTCTTGAATTTGGGGTAGATCTCGCTCAGGGGGACGAACTTGCCGTCAACCGCCCTTCCCTCCCTCGCAGCCTGATAGTATGTGCTGTGGGCGCCGAAGCTGATGTACTTGGCACCGTCGCCATATGATAGGGCAGTCTTGACCGCTCGTGGGTTCATACCTCCGTAAACGGTGTTCAGGATCAGTCCACCGTAGACCTTGAAATCAGGAACCTCCCTGTTCACGAGCCAAGCTGTTCCGTTGCTCATCTCGAAAACGTCCATGTAGACAATCGACTGCATGCCTGAGTCCCTGGCGAGCCTGGCCGCCTGGAACGGGTCAACCCTCCTTGGGCTGCTGAATATGTGTGGTCCTGCGTGTACGTGGATGTCGATGCTTCCCTTCATGAGCTCTTGTGAAAGCTCAAAGCTGCGTCCCTCTGGCAAAATCATGAATATCAAGAATGTACAGGGCTGATGGGATAAAAGTTGGACTGGTGTTAGTCCTTGTTTTCACGTGTATCTATGCCTAGGGGCTCGTACATGGCACAGTAACCGGCAGCTCCGGTGCCCACCATCACAAGTGCAACCACTCCCAGGATCATGGCTACAGTTCCCTGGATGTACCCCAAAACGTAGGCGGCACCGATACTTGCTCCTACAACAACTCTCGCTACTCGATCCTTTGTTCCACAATTCTTTCTCTTGAACATGGATACAATATTATGCTGGGTGGATTTAACCCGTGGGGTTAATTAATCAACCTTGACGGCGAACTTGAGTATGCCTAGGGCCAAAAAGTTGACTACAACCGCGACGTTGAAGATTGTCTGGAATCCCATGATGTCCGCCACATATCCAGCTACCACTGGTGTTATTGCCCCGATTATGCTTCCCGGCAGGAAGAAGAGAGCGTATCCCAGCCCCCTCTGACCGCTTGGCGTTAGCTTCGCCATTATAGCGCTCCTCCCGGCCATGCCCAGCGTGTTACCCACGCCGTACAGAACGTACAGGCTCATGAACAGGGTGTTGTTTGGTATCTGGAAGGCTAACGCGAGAATCGTGAACGCACCCAGGAGGGAGACCTGAAGCCACTGCTTGTCTCCGTACTTCGCGGCGAGGTAGCCACCAATAGGCGCAAATACGAGACCGGTCAGCGTATTCGTGCTCTGGAGAAATGTTGAAACCGTGAGGCTCATCCCCCTGACGTCTTGGAGGTATAGGACGAGAAACGTGTTCATCATGCTGGATGCAATCATACGGGTCGCCTGATAGGCCAGGAACATTATCAGGCTGGTCGTCAGAAACTTTTCTCCAGTTGACTTCTTCTTCTGCTTCTTTTCCACATTCTCCTCCTTGTCATCAGGCAGCTTGAGTACCATGAGGATTCCAATGAACATGGGTGCGGCCAGGAAGAGATAGACCTGCCTCCACTGCCAAGCCAGCAAGCCTACGAGGAGGCTTACAGATAGCGGCCCCATGGCGTGTCCAAGTGTCCCACCGGCCCCATGGAGGCCCATTGCCTTCGCCCTGTCCTCGGGCTTGAACATCTTAGCGGTCGCTGAGTAACTCGCAGGGTGGTAGATGGCCGTGTTGATGTAGATGAGGCTGACCGCCGCTATGAGCATTAGCGGGGTGCTTGCCGTCCCAGCTAGTATCGCCCCCAGCCCGGCGAACCCGAAGCTCATCAAGAGCATCTTCTTTGGCCCGATCCTGTCAGAGAGCAGTCCAACTGGGATTGCTAGAATGGCTGAGGCGAGGGACGGGATTGATGCGATCAGCCCCAGCTGCTGGAGGTTGAGGTCGAACTCCTCCCTGAGCTGGCTGAAGACAGCGGTGTGAATGCCACCGAAAACGTGTGTCAAGGTGTGTGAGATTGCCATCACTATGAGGCCGTATGAGAGTAACCCTTGTTTCTTCTGTTTATTCTCAGCCAAAAAAATCCCCTTGAACGCTGAGGGTGGACGGGTTATCGGATTTAAACCCTACTCGATGACTGGTTCTCTTTATATCCAACAAGGCGTTGTTTCAGCCCATGTACAGCTTCGTGGATCCTTACCGGGATAACAAGACCGCGGAACAGGTCCTCAAATACATCAAGCAGATGGCAGGCGATGACAGGTACCGCATTGTCCACGTTTGCGGAACCCACGAGGACGCCATCATGAAGAATGGAATCAGGAGCCTTCTGCCAAAGAATGTCGAGGTATTGATGGGTCCGGGGTGCCCGGTCTGCACCGTTGCGCCAAACAGGATCGATTATATGATCAAATTAGCCGAGGAAGGGCACATTGTGACCACTTTTGGCGACATGATGCGTGTTCCAGCCGGATTGGGTAGCCTAGCTGATGCAAAGTCACGCGGGCACGATATTCGCATTGTCTACAGTATCCATGATGCGGCTAAGATGGCGGCGGAGACCGATAAAGAAGTCATCCATTTCGGAGTGGGCTTCGAGACCACGGCCCCGACGACAGCAAGCGAGATTCTAGCTGGCCCATCTGACAACTTCAGCGTCTACAGCGCACACCTCACAATTCCGCCAGCCATGGAGACTCTCCTAGCCATGGGCGTGACCGAGGTCAGTGGTTTCATCGACCCTGGCCACGTTAGCACCATGATCGGAGAGGTCGGGTACATGCCTATCCAGGAGAAATACCCGGTGCCACAGGTCATCGCGGGGTTCGAACCTATAGATATCCTGTTCAGTATTGCCCTCATCATCAGGCAGATCAAGGAGGGTCGGGCCGAGATCGAAAACACTTACCAGCGGGCGGTAAAACCTGAAGGAATGCCATCGGCCATGCGAATGCTGGAGAATGTGTTCGAGCCGGAGGACGCACCTTGGAGAGGGATCGGAACCATACCAAAGAGCGGGTTGAAGATCAGGGACGAGTACGCGAAATATGATGCGTCAAGGAAATTCAATATCGAGGTAAACACCAGCTACAACATGCCTGAAGGGTGCAAATGTGGCGAGGTACTGCGAGCGATGATCTACCCGTGGGACTGCCCACTTTTCAACAAGGGCTGTGACCCCGAAAACCCAGTGGGTCCTTGCATGGTGAGCCACGAGGGAAGCTGCTTCATCGCATCAAGATACGGAGTCGATGAGCTATGATTCGCGCCCACCTGATCATCAAGGGTAGAGTCCAGGGTGTCGGCTACAGGGCTAATGTCAGGCGTCTGGCCAACAAACTGAGTCTTGAGGGGTTCGTCAGAAACCTGAGGAACGGGGACGTCGAGTTGCTGGTGGAGGGTTCAGATGCAGAAGTTGACAGGATAATCGCCTGGTGCCACAGAGGGCCGACCCGGGCTTTTGTTTCAAAGGTGTGGATAGAAAAAAGTGAGGCGACTCGCGAGTTCATGGGGTTCGCCGTGAGAAGCACACTCTAGGATTCCCTAGATCTTTGTGGACTCCCATCCGAGTGGCCGCGTTTGCGATTACCGGTACAGCTGCCACCTCGTGCATGATGGCCCGATTACCGGGTCGATGAAGCCGAGTGCGCTTGCCGCTACGCTTCCGAGTACTATTGTAATGGAAATCTCGATGTTGGTTTTGATGTTCACCATGGTCGCCTGCGAGAGTTCAATGAGATAAGGTACCTGCCCGATCTCATCCGTAAGTAAAACGACATCCGCCGTCTCCATTGCAACGGCTGTCCCAATGCTTATGCACGGAACCCATTCAATATCTCCCCAAGGGGATATCTAAAATAAAGAGAAAAAAGGGTTAGAGGTCAAAGTTCTTGAGGATCTTCTTGTTGATCCTCTCACTAGCCTCGTCAATAACGGACAGGACTTTTCCAGGGTCAACGGTCTTGAACTCTCTGTTCTCGTACAGAACCTTGCCGTTGACCATGGTCATCGCCACGTCCCTGCCGCCTGAACCTGCGTAGATGATGGTCTCAAGGGGCTCGTAAAGCGGGCTCAGGAACGGGTTTCCCTTTACCTGAACAGCTGTCATGTCCGCTAGATACCCCGGCTGTATCTTGCCAAGGTTATCAATGCCCAGTACTTTTGCCCCGTTCTCCGTAGCCATCTTGAACGCGTACTTGTGGCTCACGATGTCGGCGTCCATGTGGGTGATCCTGTGGAGCAGTACCGTCTGCCTCATGTCCCGTATCATGTCGAGGCTGTCGTTCTGAGGAGCCCCATCAGTTCCTAGTGCAGATTCTACTCCCTTCTCAATCATCTTCACCAGCGGCATAACGCCGATGGCGCAGATCTGGTTGCAGCTGGGGCAGTGAACCGGCTGGGTTCCTGTCTCCGCGAGAATATCTATCTCCGAGTCATCCAGCCAGATGCAGTGGGCGATGCTTGTTCTATCATCAAGTATCCCCAGGCTGTGGGCCATGGCGATGCTCCCCACCAGTCCTGTCTTCTGCCTGACGTTCTCTATCTCCCAGTGGGTGCCCGCCAGGTGGATGTGTAGGTGTGTATCGTACTTGTTGGCAAGATCCTTGAGCTTGACCAGCAACTCGTTGGTTGCACCGCCGTTCGGTTTCATGGCGGTACCGTTGGGCCCAACCCATGCCTGGACTAGCTCGCTTTTCTCGGCCTGCCATGTCTTTAGGAAAACCTCCTCTGCCTTGACCTCCTCGTCGATAGGGCCAGTGAAGCCCCTGTCCATGGGTGAGCTGTCAACGGCGTCCTTTGATACGGCTCCCCTGAAGCCCATGTCTTCCATTGCCTGGGCCACGCTGATGACGTGCCGCTTTGTGAAGTTCACCGAGTTGTCTATGAAGGCCGTGGTGCCGCTTGCTATGGCCTCCAGTGCGCTCAGCTGGGCAAGGTAGTAGAACAGGTCCTCCTCTTCCTCCTCCATGACCTGGTTGACGGGGTAGACAAGATAGTTCATCCAGTCGGGGAACTCGAAGTCGTGTCCTCTGCCCCTATACATGGTCTCTGCCGTATGGGTGTGGCAGTTTATCAGGCCGGGCATCAGGACCTTGCCGCTCATGTCCATGACCTCGTCGATCTTGTGCTCCTTTTTCAGTGCGCTTGACTCGCCGACCCCGGCTATGAGGTTGCCATTGACGACAACTGACATTTTCTTCTCGATAGTTTGATAGTCGCGGACCAGAAAATCCGCGTCTTTTAGAAGTACTATTTTTCCGCTCATTGAGAATCCACACTATGAGCTTGTGTAGTTTTTATTTAAAATATGCCACAAATGACCAATATCCGCACCCATTATCTCCCCCGTATCCACTCTTTCAAGTGTTAAATGAGGCGAGCCTTCCGGCTAATGACCTACATCTAGTATGCTACACCGAACCACGTCTCTATCGCGGAGAAAAACCAGTCTAGTCCGTTGATTATGGTTTGGAGGGAATCCTCAAACGGGACTCCCCCCGTGGGGGTTGGTTCGTCTCTTATTATGTCTTCGCCGAGAACCATGACAGCCGGGATTGAGACTGCCACTGTTACCAGCAGCACCAAGCTGAGCACGATCTCCCTTTCTGACATGGACAAGACTACTCGATACTTGAAGATAATGCCAAGGAACAGAACACTCGTTCTAAACGTTGGAACGGCGTCCAATCCCACAAGTGACGATACAAATGCCTGATTAAATTGTGGTCTTCAAAAAGCCGTTGAAAAATCAGTCAGAGTGTTGGTACTGCTTGTACACGTAGGTACCGACTACTAACCAGTAGCCAAGGTACACTATGATTCTCAACCATTCTGGGTTTCCATCGTATCCCAGCAGGGCTTTGAAGATGGATCCCACGATCCCCTTCTCGTGTAGAACCGGGTATTTCCCATCAGCGTTTATCGACGGGTTGAGATCGAAGGGCTTCTCACCGAAGAACCCGAAATCCATCCCTGAGTGCTCTCCTGCCTCTATCAGCTCGTGGACGCCGTATCCTGCCAGTCCGGCCCCGAAGATCAGTAGCATGATGCTGGTGACCTTGAAGAAATACCCGATCTCAAGGTCAACGGTGCCCTTCATCAGCACGAATGATAGTCCGAGGACGACTGCTATTCCTAACGCTGCCCCCACTAGGGTGCCAAATGAGTCCTGAACGAATGTCGAGGATAGGAAAAGGACTGTCTCAAGTCCCTCACGGGCGACCGCTACGAATGCAAGTGCTGTGATACCGTATAGCTCGTTCTGGGTCACTGCCTGGTTGATCTTTGTCTCCATCTCACCCTTGATCTCCTTGCTGTGCTTTGTCATCCAAAAGATCATGCTGGTCAATACGGCGACTGCTGAAAGGGATGCGACTCCCTCGAATAGCTCGCTGGCCACCTTGCCCAATCCGCCGTAGACGACCTGCAGGATTACCCCCACAATGAGGCTCATGGCAAGTGCTGCCCCCGTTCCCAAGTAGGTGTACTTGTTGAGTTCTTCCTTGCCGATCTTTCTGAGGTACGTGATCATGATTGTGATGATTAACGCCGCTTCAAGTGCTTCCCTGAATGTTATCAGGAAGCTTGGAAATGCTGTTTCGTACATTTTACTCACCGAATTTTAGGCATGCCTAAACTTACAAGGCTTTACCGGGATAATCCTATATAAACAATTTTATTCTAGCCTAAATTTCACCCATCACTGAGAACCTTCTTATCCAAGAACTTCAACCCTACCCGTATGAGCCTCCACAACGACTTCCCCTATGCCCCCAAGAAGCTCTATTGCAAGACATGCAAGGCAGTCACCCTCCATTCCGAGGACTATAACGACTTCAAGTGCGACACCTGTGGCAGGAAGTGGGACGACCTGCTAATCCAGGTCAACATGAGGCAGAACAAGTACGGCAAGCCCCGGTACGAAGGCGTCATACTCAGCGAGAAACCGACCAACGCAAGAGATTACGTCACCAAGACTTTCGGTAGCCTCGAATCGTGTATTGAGTGGCTCAGGGAAAAAGCCGAGACGCTAGAAAACGCCATCCAGTAAACTTCTTTTTTGGGCATTTTGTTAAGTTACTTGACACAAATATTATTTTCGCGTTAGTTCCTGTGGTGGGAACTATTTTTTCTCCTAATATCAGGTTACTTGATGCAAGGGAGCACGACCAAACCCGGTGCGATGACAATAAAAACATGTACCGGAAAGAGAGTCCATGGAACCAAGACAACCCGAGGGCGACGAGGCGGTTGACGCCATACTCGGTATACTCAGGAAGGCAGGCGAGGCCGTCACCACCCGAGAAGTGGGCGAGAAGATGCGGAAACTTCAGCTACGGTGCCCCGACTCAACCATCGTTTTCCTGAACAAGCTGAGGCTGAAAGGCGTCATCCATGGCGAGCGCAGCAAGGAGCGGCGCGGCTGGATATGGTGGATCGACTAGATCCACGTAAACGTTCTCTCACATTTCTCAAGCAGTTCTACGAAGAAATCATAGCTCACTGCCTGCACCTCGTCCCGTGTTGAGTTGAATTCCATCTCGTACGAGTATAGGTTGGCCCATTTCAGCTTCTCAAGTGACTCTTCCCTGCTGCAGTGGTGGGTGCCCCTGCCGGTGAAGACGATGTGAACGGTGTCCCCGTCATTGTGCATCTCCTCCGCGAGAGTGAACGCCGTGTTTGCGTGTGCCCTGCTCACTATAACAAGTGTCTCCATCAGTCCACCACTAGAAACTCGTTACTATACTGCATCTCTTTGTCATCTCCGCCAGCTCGTCGAAATCAATGAGGGTAATATCGATGTCCTTCTCCAAATCCCCACGCTTTAACTCCTTCCTCTCAAGTGACTCCTTGAGGACGAAGACACCAGCCATGTCCGAGACCACTTTCAGGTAGTCTTTCAGGTTGTTCTTGTACAAGGCATCTGGCAGCAATATGTCCACGCCATCGTCCACGAACACCATGTTTGGCATATAGTCCATGCCTAGCATGGCCGCTGACAGCCGCAGCCCCTCCTCTGTCCTTGAGCCGGGTATCATCCGCTTCCTCATAATCAGCATCGTCTCACCCATAAAATCACCCTAGGAAAAGCGTCCTGTCCATTGATTCCATGAGCATCACCAGCTCAGCCAAACTGGTCATCTTGGCGTTCCTGATGAGGTCCTCCTCATTGATGTTCATGAACTTGCACGTAGTCTGGCAGGCCAGCATCTCCACCTCGAGGTCCGAGAGGATTGGGTACTGGGCCAGGAGCCTCACCGAGTCCTCGTTGAAGAATATCTTGACGTTGTGTCCTCTCTCTTTGGATGACCTGACCATGCCCATCAGGTGTATCACGGATTTCGTCTTCGATACGGCGAACAGGAAATTCAAACTGCATCATATAATGCACTTGACGAGTTAACGGTTTCCTTGTTCCACACATTAGAACAGCGTGGGATGAGTGTTCAATTCCCTAGGATTATATCGATTCTTGCCCTAGCTGTATCCGAAGAAAAATGAGACTACCTATAATGCAAATCAGCGTGGACACCAGGAAACTGGCGTCGTTCGCCCTGGTCGCCTTCATCATTGGGGGCGCGCTGGGCGGATTACTGTTCAACTACGGGGGCGTGTACGTCCCCACATCGGACCTGTCAAACATGTTCGGGTTCATGAACCAGTTCCAGAGCTATGACGAACTCAAGGATTATCTCGTCGCGAGTGAATCTTACGATTCCTACTGGGGTGGTCCATTATTCTCCTTTAGGGGGAGAGGATTTGTTGATGATATGGTAATTATGGAGTCATTTCCTATGGCTGGCAGCGACGGAGCCGTCGAAATGATATCTGAGGCTCTAAAAGGATCGGGCGAGAGTCTAGACTTTTCCGGCACAAACGTCCAAGTCGAGGGCGTTGACGAGGCCGACGTTGTCAAGACCGATGGGACCTACATCTACTACGCCAAGGGAAGCGAGATAATCATAGTCCAGGCGTACCCCGCGACCGACGTCAGGATAGTCTCAATGACAAACATGAGCAGGCCGGTGCAGGACATCTACATCAGCGGCGACAAGCTTATCGTGTTCACCGCCCAGACCCCCAACTACCGGTACTACAACGAAGAGGAAGGCATCGGGGATGATGGGTACAGGGCGATACTCACCATCCTTGACATTAGCGACAGAGCTAGCCCCGAGGAAGTCAGGGAGATAAACATGGACGGCACCTACTTCAACAGCCGCCTCATCGGAGACCACCTGTACTTCCTCATCAGGAATCCCGCGTACATCTACGACGACATAGTGGAGCTGCCCTCCATCAGGGAGGGCGAGGAGTGGTCTACCATTGATGCCGATTGCATCTGGTACCCCAACAACACTAGGGGTTGGATGGCGTACCACACTATCGCGAGCCTTGATGTACAGGATAGCGAGGCAAAGCTGACCACGGAGACCTTCTTACTCGACGAGGGGAGCACCATCTACGTCAGCCCCACCAACATGTACCTTATCAGCGAGGGTTGGTGGAGGGAGAGCAGGATTACAAAGATAGGCATAGAGAATGGGGCAATCAAGTTCAAGGCCAACGGGACGGTCCCGGGTTACGTCCTGAACCAGTTCAGTATGGACGAGCATGACGGGTACTTCAGGATAGCCACCACAGGGACCAACAATGACCGCAGGAGCGGCAATAACGTCTACGTCATGGATTCTGAGCTCAACATCGTCGGGAGCGTCGAGGGGCTTGCCGTGGGCGAGCAGATCTACAGCAGCCGGTTCATGGGCGACAGGGTGTACCTAGTGACGTTCAAGATAACCGACCCCCTGTTCACCATTGACCTCAGCGACCCCGAGAACCCCGAGGTACTAGGCGCGCTCAAGATACCTGGGTTCAGCACGTACCTCCACCCCTATGATGAGAACATACTCATCGGTATAGGCAAGGAGACCATCGAGGACAAGTCGGGCAATATCGCTTGGCAGCAGGGCGTCAAGATAAGCCTTTTCGATGTCAGCGACGTAACTGACCCCAAGGAGTTGGCGAAGCTGGAGATAGGGGACAGAGGCAGCGACTCCAACGCACTCTACGACCACCACGCGTTCCTGTTCAGCCGGTCGAGGAATCTACTGGTGCTGCCAATACTTGAGGCACAGATAGACGAGACCGATTTCGCCGATGGCGAGGCGCCTGACGACTGGTACGGCGAGTACGTGTACCAGGGAGCATACGTCTTCGATATCAGCGAGGAGGGTATCGAGCTCAGGGGACAGGTGACTCACATAGAGGATCCAATGGAGTTCCTCAAGAGCGGGTACTGGTTCGAGAGCGGCTACCAGGTGGAGAGGAGTTTGTACATCGAGGACAACCTTTACACACTGAGCAACGGGATGTTGAAAGTGAACAGCCTGAGCACCCTGGAGGAGCTGGCTGCGATAGAACTCGGTGAGTGACATGGCGCAGGCAAAGCGGATCTACGGCAAGACTCTTGACGTGTACCTATGCATACTCACAGCAGACAACGGCATCGGGGTGAGGGAGATATGGCGGAACCTCAAGTTCAGCAGCCCGAGCCTTGCCCAGTACCACGTCAACAAGCTCCAGGAGCTCAAGCTCATCGAGACCGATTTCAGTGGTAAGTATATTGTAAACGACGAGGAGAGCATCGAGGCGTTGCGCAGCTTCATGATGCTCAGGGGCATGCTGATCCCGAGGTTGACAATTTACTCTGCCCTTATCCTAGGCTTGCTGGTAAGCTATGTCAGTTACTGGCCGTGGAGGGGCGATTTCAGGGACCTTGTGACCCTTTTCATTGGTACATTCAGCGCGGGGGCCTTCCTATTCGAGGCGCTGAAGCAGTACCGTGGACTAGATTTCTTAAAAAATGATGGCTAGTGGGAGTCAAAGTACTCCTTAGCCTCTACCAGAATCTCTGGCTTGGCAAGCAACTCAACCAGTGTCATGCCCAGCGCCTTGGTCCCGACGATCATAGCGTCTAGCCCCTTTTTTGTCATAGATGCGTCAGCGAGCTGGATGCTATGGCCAGGTGTCCCCGCAGGTGCGATCCCGATGTAGCTTCCTGCCGAGGGAACCACCTGGGACACGTCGCCGTAATCAGTGGAAGCCATTGGTATGCTGTTTGCGGACTCCTCCCAGTCAGACACAGGTGCTCCCAGGTCGACATAGTTCTGCCACAGGGCCTTGATCATGGGATAGTTCAGTTTCTTGCTTGAGTAGAACCTCCCCTTGTCGATCTCCACCTCGACGCCTAGGGCGTGTGCAGCCCCTTCACCGCACCGTGCCACCTTGTCAACCATCTCATCAAGGTACTCCTGGTCACTGCTCCTGACGCCAAAGCTCAGCACCGCCCTATCCGGTATGATGTTGTTGGCAATCCCGCCCTCCGTGATAATTCCGTGTATGACCAGGTTTGCATCGCGCCTTGCCTCCTGCCTCAGCATGTGTGTGGCGGTGTAGGCCAGAGTCGCCGCGTTCAACGCGTTCCTGCCTAGGTGCGGGCTGGCCGCCGCGTGGCTGGTCTGGCCCTTGAAGACCATGTTGCACTTGCTGATGCCCAGTGCTTGGCTCCCGACTCCCCAGGCCGAGGCCGGGTGGAGCATTACGACTCCGCTGATGTCATCGAACAGCCCCTTGTTTGCCATAATTACCTTGCTTCCACCGCTGGGGCCATGTCCCTCCTCCGCGGGGGTCCCTATGACCAGGATCTCTCCGTCAAGATCCGCTATGGCCTTGCTGGCGGCTATGCCTGCTCCCACCGCTGATGCCGCGATGAGGTCGTGGCCGCAGCCGTGACCCACGCCGGGTAGTGCGTCGTACTCGGCGAGGACTGCGACCTTGGGGCCATCTCCCTTGCCCTTGTATGTGGCAACGAAGGCAGTCGGCATGTCGTAAACGCCCTTCTCGACATCGAAGCCGTGGTCCTCAAGTACCTTTGTGATCTTCGCGAACGCCTTGAACTCCTCGCTGCCCAGCTCGGGGTTATCGTAGAGGTACTTGGCGATGTCCTCAAGCACTGGACGCTTCTCGTCGACAATCTCTTTGACGATATTTTTCAGTGAATTTAACTCAGCCATTAGAATCAAGTATCAAACATCTCACAAACTATAATATTTTTCACTTTCACTTGCCTCCCCCTCATACAAATCGATGCGTTCAGATTATAAACCAAAAACCGAGTTTCAGCTTCGAGAGCTATGGGCGAGGTCATTGAAGTAGGCGTACTCGAAGGAGTAGCAAGTACCACCATCAAGAAGCTGCACAAGGCCGGTTTAGCAACGTTAGAATCTATCGCTGTCACTCCCCCAAGAGAGATAGTAGCGCTAACCGGTATGGGTGTCGACACAGCCATCAAGGTGAACACCCTCGCGCGTCTCAAGGTAGATCCAGGCTTTGTCTCAGCCACGGAACTACTGGAGACCCGCAGCCACATGATGAGGTCCAGAACAGGCTCCAGTGAGTTCGACCGCATAATGGGTGGAGGAATAGAGACCGGAGTAATCACCGAGTTCATCGGTGAGTTCGGCTCCGGCAAGACCCAGATATGCTACACTCTCAGCGTGTTAGCGCAACGCCCGGTAGCGGAGGGCGGTCTAGGTGGACGAGTCTGTGTCATCGACACCGAGGGCACCTTCCTACCAGAGCGGATAAAACAGATCGCCGAATCCAGGGGATACGACGCCCAGGAAATCCTCGGCAACGTGATGATTGCGCGCGCGTACAACAGTGAACACCAGATAATGCTAGTGAAGAGTCTCCCCAAGATCGCTCAGGAGCATGACATCAAACTAGTCATCGTTGACAGCATGATCGGCCACTTCAGGGGCGAGTACATCGGCAGAGGGACCCTTGCCGAGCGACAGCAGAAGATCGCCGGAGTCCTGGGTAACCTGCTCAGAGTAGCCGAGGCGTTCAACCTGAGCGTGGTGCTTACCAACCAGGTACAGGCCAAGCCAGACGCGTCATACGGTGACCCCAACAGACCAGCGGGCGGCCACGTCATGGCCCACGCCTGCACACACAGAGTCTACCTCAGGAAGGGAAGGCAGAACACGAGGCTCGTACAAGTTATCGACAGTCCGTATCTGCCGGAGGAAAAGATCAGGATCGCAGTCACTGCCGCGGGAATCTGCAACGAGGACGAGACCACGAACATGGAGTATGATCCCGATTTTTACGCCACGTCCGAGGAACCTGAAGAGTTCAGCCTAGAAGAGGAACCCACGAAGGCTCCCGAGGAGCTGAACGTTGAACTCGACGAGATAAATCTCGACGAGTAAACTATTTTCGATAGTTCATTTTCCTGTTTCTGATATCACTGAACGGGTTCTGGTATCCTTTTTCACTGAGCGTCTGGACCAATCTGCTCTTGAGCTGTCCTAGGCCTATCTTCTTTTTTGAACTTACAGGGAACACGTAGTCAATTGCTGCCTCTGGGTCTCCGTCTGTGACACCGTAGAGGAATGCGTCCATGTTCTCCATGATTTCCCGCTCAGACCCCTTGTCGATCTTGTTGGCCGCGACGAAGGGGAACGTCCCAAGGTTCTCGGCAATGTACTTGACCATCTCAACGTCGATGCTAATGAAACCCTTCTTGGCCAGTCTCGCCTCAGTCTCGATGAAAGTGTTGATGTTGAGTACGTGTACGGCGGCCATGATGTTCTCTGCCTGCTTCTCTATGAACTTGAGAATCTGGTCCTTGGTCCGCTCCTCTGAGTTTTTGTGCGCGCCAAGCTTTCTCCCGTACCCAGGCATGTCGACTAAGTACAGGTCCTTGCTGATCTGATACTTGTTGATTTTCCTGGTTGTTCCCGGTCTCTTGCCAACCGGGACCTTCACACCAGTCAGTGCCCTGATGGTAGTGCTCTTTCCGGCGTTCGGCCTACCGGTGAAAATAATGTAACATTCAGGCATCGCGTAAATGAATAGAATGGGTACTCAAAAGTAGAGTGGTTAAATGGTGACGCAAAAGTCCAGCCGCTGGGCCAGTTCCTTGTAGCGGTTACGGATTGTAACCTCCGTGACCTGTGCCTCCTTGGCTATCTCACCCTGGGTCCGCCTCTCATCCGTCAACTGGCTGCTGATGTATATGCATGCAGCCGCTATCCCCGATGGGCCCCTCCCGCTCGTCAGCTTCATTTCGGAAGCCTGGTTCAGGATTGACATGGCCAATCGCTCGGTCTCGCCGCTGAGGGCTAACTTGTTGACGATCTTGCTGATATAGCCCCTAGGATTGACCTGTGGAACCGACGGCTTTAGCTCCCTTAGCAGGAAACGGTAGTTCCTTGCGGCCTCCTTCTTGGTGATGTTAGCCGCGCCGGCAACGTCTTCAAGTGTCCTAATGACGCCGCATTGTCTGCATGCCATGTAGATGGATGCGACTGCGACACTCTGGATTGTCCTGCCCCTGATGAGCTGCTTCTGGATCGCCCGTCTGTAGATCATGCTGCTGGTCTCGATGACATTCCTAGGTAGGTTGAGTTTGTAACTTATCTTACTCATCTCACTCAGGGCGTGGGCCAGGTTCCTCTGAGTGCTGTCAGAGACCTTGCTTCTTCGGTGCCATTTCCTGAGCCTGTACAGCCTTGCCCTTTCCTCAGGACTTAGCTTTCTGCCGGAGGCGTCCCTGTCCTGCCAGCCAATGGTGGTGCTCAGTCCCTTGTCGTGTATCGTCCAGGTAACGGGTGCCCCTACTCTGGGGAGTTTGTCCCGTTGTTCCTGGTCGAAGGCACGCCATTCCGGGCCTGTCGCGAGTAAAGCATCGGAGACAACAATTCCGCAGGCTTGGCATACAAGCTCCCCGGTTTCATAGTCTCGAAGTAGGTTACTATTTCCGCAATCAGTGCAGATTGTTTCTTTCTTCAATTTTGATGACAAATGACCCCTCACGAGATTAAGAGAAGAGCCGAATAATCACATATAACTGTTTGGGAATCGAGGCATTTATAGGGCTTCTTTGCTCTCAACAGGTGAGAATCATCCTTTTTTACTGGATATGCGTTATAATTTGAACCCAAATTAATAATTAGGTGATATTTACACCAAAATAAAATATATACTATCAATTATCGCCATCAATACGCAGGTTTATACTCTATACGCCCAAAATTAGGGGCATCAGGGGTAAAAATCGTGTACGCCATACTCTACGTAGGCCTCGGGGGCTTTATCGGCGCGGTGTTCAGGTTCATACTTTCCACGGCCCTCCAGGGCCCCTCCCGGGTCCCACTCGGTACCCTGGGCGTCAACATTCTTGGGTCCTTCACACTGAGCTTCATCACTTACAGCGCGGAGAAATCAATCGTCCTGCCCGAATCGTCAAGATTGTTCCTGACCGTGGGAATGCTCGGTGCCTTCACCACCATGTCAACTTTCAGTCTTGAGACATTCAGGCTCGTAGAGGAGAATCAGAACTTTCTCTTCTTGGCAAACCTTGCACTGAACAATATCCTCTGCCTAGCAGGCATATATCTGGGGAAGCTGGCGTCAAGTTTGATATAATTTCCTTTTGAAAGTAGTGCACGCGTGAGGATAAAAAATCTATTTAGATATGTGATATCTCCACCAAAAGTGTGTGTAGAATCCAATACTAAGCATGTTATTTATTCGAAGTGACAAGGTGGAAATAGTATGCTATGAACTCAAAATCATCCTGTGGGTCTTCAAAGTAATCAACATGGTCTGCCTTGAACTCATCAGCGTCTTTATTGGTCTCGCCCTTCCACAGCCGTTCAGGTATATCATCCCACCTGCAAAGCTCCATTCCGTTGATCCTTATCACGCATCGAGGGTTTCTATGGTTGTCATAGACTTCGTAATAGTGCCCGACCACCAACGCGTGGTTGTACTCGTCCTCGTTAATATCAACCTCTTCGAGAAGGACTACGCTCGCCATTTTCTTTCCCTCGATTATCTGTTCAACTAATCTGTCGGATACAAACTCGATACGCTTCATGCCCAGAGATACTACGCCGCCCTATATTGATTCGACGAACAGGCCCGATGGATGGGGATAAAAACTGATGACGTCGTTACTGGCAGTGAGGTTTGACCCCAATCTGGAATTGAGGATAAAATATACGATTCTATTTCAGAATCTTCACTAGTTTTCCTGCATCTATGCTTCCACCAGTTAAGACACAAACTGTTTTTCCCCGTTCCTCAACCGGAGTGTTTAGGGCTGCAGCCAGGCATATGGCACCAGCACCTTCGGCGACAAGCTTGTTCTCAAGGGCAAGATATCTAATCGCATTCGCTATCTTTTCCTCAGAGACTAGAACCACATCGTCGATAGTCTCCTCAACCAACCGTAAAACTTCACTAGTGTTGGGGAAGGCTCCAAGGTTGATTGCACTGCCATCTGAAAGAGTGGGTTTCATATGAGTATCCACCACTCTCCCTTGTTTCAAACACTCGTAAAAGTGCGGTGAGCTTTCTGAGTTGACCCCAACAACCTTCACTGAGGGATTCATAGCCTTGGCAGCTAATGCAATCCCAGCTCCAAGGAATCCTGCACCAAGGGCGACGTAAATCGTCTCAGTGTCGGGAGCTTCTTCCATGATCTCTAAGCCGATTGTCCCGTGCCCATCAACCAGCCCGAATTCCTCAAGAGGGTGGATGAAATTACGATCCTCGTCCGGGTTGATAGTGTAATCGACCCATCCCTCAAAGGTTTTCTTCACAACTTCACCGCCGTACTTGAGAATCGAGTCAATCTTGGTTTGAGGCGTTGTTTCAAACACGATTGTCCTGGACGGTATGTTGAACTGCTTTGCAGTATAGGCTACAGCCTGCGCCATGTTCCCTGAACTCGCCGTGGATATTCCCTTTGCCCTCTGATCCGGGCTGAGTTTTTTTACCCAGTTGTAGACTCCCCTGATCTTGTAGCTTCCAATGGGCTGAAGCATCTCCGGTTTTAGCAGTATCCTTGGATCCTCCTCATACCATCTGAGGGGTATTAACTGAGTTCGGATTGCAATGTCCTGTATCCGTTGGGATGCTTTCTTGAACTCTTCTAAATTCGGTCGATAAGAACCAGGAGTAGAGATAATCATGTACAATGTTACGGGGAACTTGTGATATAATGTTTGACAGAGAGGTGGTGATATCAACACTAGCAGTAGAGTTGGAATTCCACTCCCTGCACCATTGGACAAACATACTATATCCTTAAGTGAACAACTCAATATGGAAGAGCGGACAAAAAATGAACATATTATCCATCGGCATAATCTTTTTCATTATTCTTGAAAGCCTGAACGTACTGACTCTGTATTTTAATCCTGGATCACAGATGGGTAACGGGTTGGGCGTGTTTAATGCCTGGGAAAAATCAAAGACTGACCTGGAGATGCACCAGTTTGTCCGCTACCTGGTGTACTGGGTAGCTGGGACAAAACTGATTTTCATCTCCCTGCTTTCGGTTATTCTAATGACCGCAGCAGAGTCAACTAAACTGTTAACCACCGTAGCGATGATTGGTTCTATATCATCATTTTACTGGCGGTTATACCCAATTATCAGGTCACTGGATGAAGAGGGGTATATCACGCCACCAGGTTACTCGAAAACGCTTGGAATTATGATTGCCGGTTTCATCGGGTTGTTCGCCATTGTTTTGGCGTGGTCTCTCATTACAACCTAATTATGTTTTTAATCTTCTCAGCGATAGCTTCAATTTTTTGGACGGTTTCTTTGTCATTTTCCCATCTACTAAAGAGTTCTGGGGTGATTGTCAAAGAATGAGCGTCGTCACCCCATATCGAGTGTGCGCCGCCGATTGAACATTCCTGATGACGACCACACCTATAACAGGGTGGGATTACAGAACTGTGACGGACAACGTCCACGATTTTTACCCTGTAAGACCGGAGTTTCTTGCGGAAATCCTCTTCAGCAGTGTCTTCCCAATGCCCTATGCCACATATGGCTAGCACGAAGGGTTTGTCCTTGATAGCGAAGTCTACGTGGCGGAACCCCCATAAACGGGATATGAAAGCCGTCATAGTGGCGGATATAGTACCATGATGGATCGGACTTCCCAGGACTATTGCGTCGGCTTCTCTTACCTTCTGATAGTAGGGCAACAGGTCGTCATCAAGCAGGCACACCTGTGGTTTGGCGCAGAGCCAGGAGCACCCCTTGCAGGCTGAGAAGTCCACATCAGTGAGTTTAATGAATTCAGGATCATAGCCGCTTTTCTCCATAATTGACTTGACTATCCTGTCAGTGTTTGAGTCACGGCCCACTACACCTGCACTGAACCCAATAATCTTCATTTTTAGTCCCTTGTAGAATATCAAGGCTAGTTAAATTATTTTAGGCACATGTGTTGCACCGGTGCGCACGAGTAGTTCGAGCCCAACCAGATGGTGAACAGATAAAATTTCCGAATTAGGGAGTTAGCTCAGTTATTTTATCTAACTATATACCGATGCCAAAGATCAGAGTGCCTTTCGTATAACAAGAGCATACAGTAAAAGAACTGCTGATGCGCTCACGAAGATCGAGTTGAAAGAAATCTTACTGATTAGACTAAAGATCACTAACGGGCCCAAGGCAGATCCGATATCAATCCAGTTAGTAAACGCGCTCAGGGTGAACTTGCTATCTGCATCCCCTGTTTCTACCATATCACTTACTTGTGAGGCTAGTACAACCCCCAATCCTGCATCAGATAAGAACGACAGGATTACTGCCATAGTGATGATACCAAGGGATTGACTGATTGCCAACATCATAAGGCTGGCTGAACCAGATACAAAGAGAATGCCCATTGTTCTTTGGCCACCGAACTTATCGGACAAAACACCAATGACTGGACCCAGCAGGAACTTGATGAATATCCTGAATGAAAGGAGGATCCCAGTAAGAGATGCTATCCCTACGTTCCAACCAAGGAAAGTGATCCCTTCGGATCCCAATATCTCTATGAGATAAAGTGAAAGAGTGGAGGAGATCAGGCTACCCAGGAAGAGCCTTGTAAGCATCACCCCTACGCCGATACTGAATAGCTCAGAGTTCCCGAGTAATGTACGAATATTGAATTTATGAACATACTCAGGTTGGGTTACATCCAATCTTTTGTCTGTCAGGCTAAACGCGATTGGGATGACCAGGAAGGTACCTAATGCTAATAGCAGGTTCGCTGAAGTGAACCCCCATGAATCAAGGAGTACTCCTCCCACCAATCCCCCTGAGAGGAACCCGATGCTTGATATTGACTGGTAAACCCCCATGTATCGCCCCCTGTTAAATTCGTCCGAGAAGGAGACAACCGAGAGATATCCACCCAGCCTGAGGAAGGACCAAGTTATTCCCCACAGTAACCTCATGGTAAGAAACGGCAGGAAGCCACCGATGTACCCGTAACTCAAATTGATAAAGAATGCAGCGATAATGGAAGTTACAAGCACCCATTTCAACGGTTTTATTCCGTAAACATACCCCGCCAAGGTGTTGGACGCAAAACGCACCAACCGGTTTGCGCTCAGCAGTATCCCAACCTGGACAAGATTCAACCCAAAAGAGGAATATATCAAAGGAAGGGCTACGTATAGCAGAGAATCACCCAAGTTACTAAACGAGACAACTATAGCTGCCCTAACTATGTCCACCATACGATTTTGGTTTGCGTCCATTGCGAGAAAAATACTATTGATTATTATTTAAAATATGCTAGACTATTAGTATAAAGAAAATATGCCTATTTCGCACTCATTTCTAAACTGTTTCATGATATTAATAATCGGTCCTCCCTGGGGCCTTGCCCGTTATCTCATCGAGAACGATCCTATCAACTTTAACCCCTCCACTTCAGAATCCTTCACGATATGAGTGAAATGAGGGTAGACGCGCGTTTATGTCAGGTTACTTGGTGCAAGCACCTTTCCACGTCCGTCAAGCGCAACTGGTAAAAGCGTGAAATGCATCCTCAAACCTAACAGGAGAATTTAAAATTGGAGAAGCGCGTGTACGATTTCACCGAGGGAAACAGGGACATGAAGGCCCTCCTCGGCGGAAAGGGAGCAAACCTGGCAGAGATGACAAACCTTGGGCTCAGCATCCCCCAGGGGTTCACCATCACAACAAAGACATGCAACGAGTTCATGGCGGCAGATGGACATTTCCCCGAGGGGCTCTGGGATGAGATATTAGAACACGTACTGACCCTTGAGGAGACAAGCGGCAAGAAGTTCAACGACCCGGAGAACCCGCTGTTGGCCAGTGTCAGAAGCGGCGCACCAATCAGCATGCCCGGTATGATGGACACAGTTCTCAACCTAGGGATAAACGATGAAGTGGCCGAGACAATCATCAAACTCACCGGCGACGAACGTTTTGTCTGGGATGCCTACAGGCGCTTCCTCACGATGTTCAGCGACGTTGTCATGGGCCAGGACCGCCACGCGTTCGAGGGTGTGTTCGACAAGGTCAAGGAAGGAGAGGGCGTCACGGGTGACACTGATGTCAGCGTGGACGGACTCAAGGAGACCGTGGCAGGCATGAAGTACCTCTATAAGGAGCTAATCGGGGAGGAGTTCCCACAGGACCCCATGGACCAGCTCAAGGCATCCATTGCGGCGGTGTTCAACAGCTGGGACATACCTAGGGCAAGGACGTACCGCAAATTCGAGGGAATCCCCAACTCAATGGGCACCGCCTGTAACGTCCAGACCATGGTGTTCGGAAACATGGGCTGGGACAGCGGGAGCGGAGTCATGTTCACACGGAGCCCAAGCGACGGAAGCAAGGGCCTGTTCGGCGAGCTATTATTCAACGCTCAGGGAGAGGATGTGGTAGCGGGAATCAGGACCCCCATCCATATCTCGGAGCTGCACGAGCAGCAGCCAGTCCTTTACAAGGAGCTTGAGGACATCGCCGAGACCGTCGAGGAGCACTACAAGGACATGCAGGACATGGAGTTCACAATCGAGAAGGGAAAGCTCTGGATACTCCAGACCCGGACGGGTAAGAGAACTGCAAAGTCGGCCATCAAGATCGCAGTAGACATGGCAGATGAGGGACTCATCGACAAGGAGACAGCAATCCTGAGGATCACACCCAACAATGTAGACCAGCTACTACACCCACAGTTCGACCCAGAAGGAAAGGCAGCTGCCACGTTCCTGGCAAAGGGACTTAACGCCAGCCCAGGGGCTGCGGTGGGCTACGCCATCTTCAACGCCGACAGGGCGGAGGAGAGGGGCAAGGCAGGCGACCCGGTTATCCTGGTTCGACCTGAGACCACACCCGACGATGTCAACGGCATGATCGTGAGCCAGGGCTTCCTCACCCAGCACGGCGGAGGCACAAGCCACGCCGCAGTAGTCGCAAGAGGCTGGGGAAAGCCATGCGTAGCAGGCTGCGAATCCATACGAATTGACACGAACCGGAACCAGTTCACTGTAGGCGAGCACACCATAAAGGAAGGGGACTGAGATC